>ERZ837910.216-NODE-216-length-89129-cov-18.122752_pt1 | contig 89129 bp, 74 predicted proteins | sample MGYA00519940_ERZ837910 | MGnify/ENA primary metagenome ERZ837910 (study PRJEB31850, sample SAMEA3708825) | human gut metagenome | biome: human gut; feature: human-associated habitat; material: faeces | place: China | collected 2014 ... | reverse complement strand
GCCTCCATGGTGCCGCGGCGGTGGGTGATGACGATGAACTGGGTCTTGTCGCTGAGCGTATGCAGATAATTTGCGAAGCGTTCGACATTTCGGTCGTCCAGTGCGGCGTCGATCTCGTCGAGCATACAGAACGGTGTGGGGCGTACCTTTAAGATGGCAAAATAGAGCGCGATGGCCACAAACGCCTTTTCGCCGCCGGAGAGAAGCGTGATGGTCTTGACCTGCTTTCCGGGCGGCTGGACGCGGATCTCAATGCCGCATTCGAGCGGCGCGGACTTGTCCTCCAGTATGAGCGAGGCTTTTCCTCCGCCAAACATTTCTTCGAACGTTTTGCCGAAATATTCATCAATACGGGCAAATTCCCGGACAAAAATTTCGGTCATTTCCGTCGTGATGGAGGCGACGATGTTTTCAAGCTCGGACTTCGCGTGCTGCACGTCGTCGCGCTGGGCGGCCAGATATTCATAGCGCTCGGACACGCGGGCGTATTCGTCGATCGCGCCGAGATTCGGCGTGCCGAGGGCAGAAATTTTCCGGCGCACCTCGGTAATGCGCTTGTTTGCCGCCGTCAGGCTCTCAATTTCGACCGTCTCCTTTTCCGCCGTGCCGGGGGTCAGCTCATAAGAATCCCAGAGCTTATCGACAATCTGCTTTTCCTCAAGCTCGCTTGTGGCCTTTTTCTGTTCGAGACGGGCTGTTTCGCGTTCGAGCTGCAAAATGGACTGGTTTTTCTCCTGCGCCTGCTTTTCGGTCTGGCTGCGGCGGGCCTCGAGCTGGGCACGCTCGTCAACGGCCTCCTTCAGTGTCTGCCGGGCTAAATCAAGCTGTGTGCCGGAGGCCGTCAGACCGTCCTCCTTCTCCTGAATCTGCCCTTCGAGCGCAGAGATCTGTAATTCGTATTCGTGGATCAGCCCTGTTTTCTGCGTCACGTCGCCCTGCATGGCCTCGCTGAGCGCCTGCAGCTGGGCGATGGTGTTCTCGGAGGCTGCGCGCGCCGTCTCGATGGAGGCCGCGTCCATGCGCAGGGCGGTGATCTGGTCCGTGAGCTGCTGCTGCTGCTCGGTCAGGGCGGTCTGCCTGCCGGTCAGCTCCGTCTCCCGCGCGTGCAGCGCGTCCTGCGCGGCAGTCTGCTGCTGCAGCTGGGCCTTGAGTGCTTGCAGCTTTCCCTCCTCGCCGCCGGTGCGGCTGGTCAGGTGGGCAAGCTCCTTTTCGATGTTTTCCAGATTTTCCGTGACCGCAGCAGCCAGAAGCTGCACCTGCTTGTGCTCCTCCGTGCGGCGCAGCACCTCGTCTTCCGCCTCGCGGAGCTGGCTGCAGACGGCAGTAAGCTCAAATTCGGTCTTCGCAGCGGAGGAAGCGGCCTCGGCCGTCTGCGCCTTGAGCGATTCAAGGCTTTGCGCGAGTGCGTTCCGTTCCTCGGCCAGCTTTGCAAGCGTGTTCGCGCGCGTCAGAACGCCCGCGCTCTTTGCGGCAGAGCCGCCGGTCATACTGCCGCCCGCGTTCATGACCTGCCCGTCGAGCGTGACGATGCGCACGCGGTTCGCGCAGGCACGCGCCATGCGCACGGCGTTATCCAGCGTGTCGCAGATCACGGTGCGGCCAAGGGCGTTTTCAATCACGGCGCGGTACCGCTCGTCGCATGAGACGAGACCGGAGGCGACGGCGATAAAGCCCGGCTGGCGCTGGCAGACGGTATCCTGCAGGCTTTGCGGCTTGATCGCGGTGAGCGGAAGGAAGGTCGCGCGGCCGCCGTCGCGTCGCTTGAGCATCTGGATGGCGGTCTTGCCGTCCTCCTCGGATGAGACGACAATGTTCTGCATGGCGGCGCCGAGCGCCGTCTCGATGGCGGTGGTATAGCGGTCTTCCACGCGGATGAGCTTGGAAACCGGGCCGTGGATGCCGCGAAGCTTTCCGGCTGCCGCGTCCTGCATGACAAGGCGGACGGCCTTGGAAAAGCCCTCGTATTCGCGCTCCATCTCACGGAGCATACGGATCTTCGAATCAAATGTATCGAGCTGGACGCCGGCGGCGTTCAGCTGCCTTTGCAGGCCGTCGCGCTTGTCCTGACGCGCTTTCAGGCGAAGCTCATAGCCCGCGATGGTATTTTTCGCGCTCTGCGCGTCGTCCTGCGCCTGTTCAAGACTTTTTTTGCAGGCGAGCTGCTGCGCCGCGATCTGCTCCTGCCGGGCCTTTGCGGCAGTCCGGTCCTCCTCCAGCGTCTGTCTGCGGGCAAAGACCTCCTCCATAGAGGCCTCCATGGACGCGATCTGCGCAGTCACGGAGGCGCTCTGCGACTGCAAAAGCGCCTGCTGGGCACGGAGGGAAACGAGCTGCTGTCCGGCTTCGCCGGTCTGCTCTGCGAGAGCCTGCGCCTCCTGCTGAACGGCAGCAAGGGAGTCATTTGCAGCGGCCAGCGCGCGGGTATTTTCTTCGATCTTCTGCCGCTCGGCCTCGATCTGGCCCGCAATGCCGCCGCTTCGCGTCTGCTGATCCTGCAGCTCCTGCCGGATGCGGTCGATGTTCGTCTGGTGGTGCTGGATCTCCGCGCGCAGGAGCGTAATTTCGTTCTGTGCCTGCTGGCGTTCGGCCTCCATCTGGCTGATGTGCTCGCGCTGCTGGTCGAGCTGAAGCGTCTGGTGGTTGTATTGCAGGCTGAGCTGCTCGGCCTTGCTGTAGAGCGCGGTCAGCTCGTCGTGCGCCTGTTCGAGGATGAAAGCGGCGGAGGCGTAATCCGTCTCGGCCTTGCGGGCGCTTTCGGCGATTTTTTTGAGATTTTCCAGCCAGACCGTGACCTCAAGACCCTTGAGCTCGGTGCGGAAGGTCAGATATTTCTGCGCCTTCTCCGCCTGCTCCCGCAGCGGGCCGACCTGAAGCTCCAGCTCGGAGATCTTATCGCCGATGCGCAGCAGATTGTCCTCGGTGTTGGCTAGACGGCGCTCTGTTTCCTCCTTGCGGTGGCGGAATTTGGAGATGCCTGCAGCCTCTTCAAAAATTTCACGCCGGTCGGTCGACTTGAGCGCAAGGATCTCGTCAATGCGGCCCTGTCCAATGTTGGAATAGCCCTCGCGGCCAAGGCCGGTGTCCATGAACAGCTCGTTGATGTCCTTGAGGCGGGCAAGCTGCTTATTTATATAGTATTCGCTCTCACCGGAGCGGAAATAGCGGCGGGTGATCATGACCTCGGGTGTCTCAATGCGAAGGCTGGCGTCGGAATTGTCAAGCACGAGCGTCGCCTCGGCGTAGCCGACGGCAGGGCGCTTGGCCGTGCCGCCGAAGATCACGTCCTCCATCTTCGCGCCGCGCAGCGCGCGGGTGCTCTGCTCGCCAAGCACCCAGCTGATGGCGTCGGAAATATTCGATTTTCCGCTGCCGTTCGGCCCGACGATGGCGGTGCAGTCGCTGCCGAACTGCAAAAGCGTCCTGTCCGGGAAGGACTTGAAGCCCTGGATCTCCAATGATTTCAGATACACGCGGATACCTCTCCAATTTATTCTATCTTGGTATTTTACCATTTTTCCATAGGAAATGCAATCCCGGAATCGCTTTTTGGCAAACAGCGCGGATCTGTACGCACCTGAGCGTCCCTTTGTGTCAAAGGAACGCCTTGGGCGCCGGTGTATCAAAGAAAAACCGGCAGCGCCGTTACAGGCGCTGCCGGGGGATCGTTTGCGGTTATGAGAACAGATAATGCTTGACCAGCTCCTGAAGCAGCTCGTCACGGTCGAGCTTGCAGATCAGGCTGCGGGCATTGTTGTAGTTGGTAATGTAGGTAGGATCCTCGGACAGGAGATAACCGACTATCTGATTGATGGGGTTATACCCTTTTTCGCTGAGGGCGCCATATACGGCGGTCAGAATGCTCTTCATTTCCTCACTACTGTCTTCCGGTACCACAAACTTGATGGTATTGTCATTCACGACGGTCAGCCTCCTTCTCTTGAGCTTGTGCCACTATCATAATATATTGTGCCCGGTTTGTAAATGCGTCCAACATTTCATTTGTGTTACATTTTGCCCGAAAGCACAAGATTTAGACAAAAAGCGGCAAACCGCGCAATTGGAGGCAGACGGCGCTTATTCGTAGATCGGATGCTTTCTGACAAGCTCCGCCACGGCGGCAAGCACGGCTTCGCGGTTGGCTTCATAGTCCGTCGCGATCTTGTCGATGCAGTCAGCCACGACCGGCATATCCTCCGGCGTAAAGCCCCGCGTAGTGCACGCAGGCGTGCCGATGCGCACGCCGCTGGTGACGCCGGGCTTCTGCGGGTCGTTCGGGATGGCGTTTTTGTTGACGGTGATGTGCACCTCGTCAAGCTTTGTCTGCAGCTCCTTGCCAGTGATGTTCTTTTTCCGCAGATCGGCAAGCATCAGATGGTTGTCTGTGCCGCCGGTCACGAGATCGAAGCCATGTGCCAGCAGCGCTTCTGCCAGCGCCTTTGCGTTTTTTACAACGTTTTCCGCATAGGCTCTGAATTCCGGCTGCGCCGCCTCGCGCAGGCAGATGGCCTTGCCCGCGATCACGTGCATCAGCGGCCCGCCCTGCGTGCCGGGGAAAACAGCGCTGTTGAGCTTTTTGGCGAATTCCTCGTCGCGCGAGAGGATCATGCCGCCGCGCGGGCCGCGCAGCGTCTTATGCGTGGTGGTCGTGACGACGTCAGCATAGGGAACGGGGCTCATATGCTGCCCGCCTGCGACAAGACCCGCGATATGCGCCATGTCGACCATGAGCAGCGCGCCGTTTTTGTGCGCGATCTCGGCAAATGCCTTAAAATCAATGGCTCTGGGATAGGCGGACGCACCGGCCACAAGCAGCTTCGGCCGGTACCGGCGAACCATGTCCTCGACCTGATCATAGTCGATGCAGCCCGTCTCCGGGTCCACGCCGTAGCTGATGCTGTGATAGTATTTGCCGGAGAGATTGACGCGGGCGCCGTGCGTCAGATGGCCGCCGCTGGCAAGATCCATGCCCATGAGCGTATCGCCCGGCTGCAAGAGCGCGGCATAGACCTCCAGATTGGCCTGCGCGCCGGAGTGCGGCTGTACATTGGCATAGGCCGCGCCGAACAGCTTTTTCGCGCGCTCGATCGCGATCGTCTCCAGCACATCCACATAATCGCAGCCGCCGTAATAGCGCTTGCCGGGGTAACCCTCGGCGTATTTGTTCGTCAGAACGGAGCCCATGGCTGCAATGACGGCGGGAGAGGCGATGTTCTCCGACGCGATCAATTCAATGTTCTGCTTCTGGCGCTGAAATTCGTTTTCGATGCAGGCCGCGACCTCGGGGTCCTGCGTCTGCAGATAGTTCATACTGGTTTCGAGTACGTTTGCCATGACGATGTATCTCCTTATACAACGATAAAAATGAGCAGGCCGTCTCCGGTCTGCTCATTGTGGTGCCGTATTACAAAAGCTGTAGCTGCGGCTCTGTCCTTTTGCCTGAGAGATTCGGCTTGCGCCTTGCACCTTCGGCACTCAATTCAATGAGTTCTCCAGAGATTCCTTCTGTTCTCAGTCCGCATACGCGTTCTGAGGACGATCAACGGATGTCCTGTATTTGATTGACGGCGTTATTATACACACCTCGCATACAAATGTCAACAGGGTGTACGCAGAAATTTCATTCCGAAACCTTCGGCAGCTTTGCGATGCTTGCGGCAAGCTGCTCGTCGGTCGGGATAATATCGGTCATTTCATGATCGTTGAACTTCTGATACGCAACGAGATCGAAGTAGCCAGTGCCGGTCAGTCCGAAGACAATGGTCTTCTCCTCCCCTGTTTCCTTGCACTTAAGCGCTTCGTCGATGGCGGCGCAGATGGCGTGGCTGGATTCCGGCGCGGGGAGAATGCCCTCGGTGCGGGCGAAATACTCCGCTGCTTCAAATACACTCGTCTGCTCGACGCTGCGGGCCTCCATCAGGCCGTCGTGGTACAGCCGCGAGAGGATCGGGCTCATGCCGTGGTAGCGCAGGCCGCCCGCGTGGTTGGCCGACGGGATGAAGCCGCTGCCGAGCGTGTACATTTTTGCCAGGGGGCAGACCATGCCGGTATCGCAGAAGTCATAGGCGAACACGCCGCGCGTAAAGCTGGGGCAGGAGGCGGGTTCGACGGCGATGAAGCGGTAATCCTTTTCGCCGCGCAGCTTTTCGCCCATAAACGGAGCGATCAGACCGCCGAGGTTCGAGCCGCCGCCGGCGCAGCCGATGATGATATCGGGCGTAATGCCGTATTTATCGAGCGCGATCTTCGTTTCCAGACCGATAACCGACTGATGGAGCAAGACCTGATTCAGGACGCTGCCGAGCACATAGCGGTAGCCGGACGTGGTCGTGGCGACCTCGACGGCCTCGCTGATAGCGCAGCCGAGAGAACCGGTCGTGTCGGGGTCCTTCGCGAGAATGGCGCGGCCGACATTCGTGGTGTTCGATGGGCTGGGCGTGACGCTTGCGCCATAGGTGCGCATGACCTCGCGGCGGAAGGGCTTCTGCTCATACGAGCACTTGACCATGAAGACCTTCAGGTCGAGGCCCAGATACGCGCAGGCCATGGAAAGGGCCGTGCCCCACTGACCGGCACCCGTCTCGGTCGTAACGCCCTTGAGTCCCTGCTTTTTGGCGTAATACGCCTGCGCGATGGCAGAGTTCAGCTTGTGACTGCCGGAGGTATTGTTGCCCTCGAATTTGTAATAGATCTTCGCCGGGGTTCCGAGCTTTTCCTCGAGGCAGTACGCGCGCACCAGCGGTGACGGACGGTACATCTTGTAGAAATCGCGGATCTCCTGCGGGATGGGGATATACGGCGTGTCGTTGTCCAGCTCCTGCTCGATCAGCTCGTCACAGAAAACGGGGCGCAGATCGTCAAAGCCCATGGGCTTGCCGGTGCCGGGGTTCACGAGAGGTGCGGGCTTATTCTTCATGTCCGCGCGGACATTGTACCAATTCTGGGGCATCTCAGACTCAGACAGATAGATCTTGTAAGGAATGTTTTCGGTTTTCATAGTTGTTTCTCCTTTCGCGTTTTAGCTTTCTCCGGGAAAAGGGAAACAAAAAAGACCTTCATCCACAGAGAAAACCGGTTATCGGTTTGATCTCTTGGGACAAAAGTCTGAAAAACTTCTGCGGTGCCACCCAAATTGACAATTGCTTGTCCGCTCATGACGCGCCTGCACGCATCCTCCCCTGTAACGGTGGGACTCCGTCAGCGCCTACTTGCCTTTGCGTTCAGCCTGCCCTCCGCAGTCCATTCGGCAAACGTCTTTCTGCTGCACTCGCACCACCCGGCAGCTCTCTGGGAGAAATCCTGTCTGCTTACTCGTCTGCATCAACGGTTTCATCTTGCCACGGAGTATACGCCTGAAATTCGCGTTTGTCAAGTGTTTTTTCCGGTAAAGCGAAAAAAATTTTTGGGCCGCAGGACGCTTGCAAAGACCGTGCAGATGTGATATAAAGGCGGTAATCTGCAAAAAACGAGGTAATTCCCATGCAAAGCTCCTGCCGCCGGACGATCCTTGGCTGCTATGTCGGCTATATCGTGCAGGCCATCGTCAATAACTTTGTTCCGCTGCTGTTCGTCATGTTCGAGCGGACGTACCAGATCCCGCTTTCGAAAATCACGCTGCTCATCACGATCAATTTCTGCATTCAGCTCGGCATTGATCTGCTTTCTGCGTGGTTTCTGGACCGCATCGGCTACCGCGCGGCCATTTTGCTGTCGCATATTGCTTCGGCTGCAGGACTTGTCTTGCTGACCATTCTTCCGGATGCGCTGCCGGATGCGTTTACGGGGCTTCTGATCGCCGTCGTGATCTACGCCGTCGGCGGCGGGCTGCTGGAGGTCATTGTCAGCCCGGTGATGGAATCCTGCCCCACGCAGAATAAGGAACAGCACATGAGCCTGCTCCATTCGTTCTATTGCTGGGGACATATGGGCGTTGTACTGCTGTCGACGGCATTTTTCGCGCTGTTCGGAATTGAAAACTGGAAGCTCCTTGCGCTTTTGTGGGCGCTTGTTCCGGTCATAAACGCGGTCTTCTTCGGGGGTGCGCCGCTCTATCCGATGCAGGCCGAGGGTGCGCAGGCGCTATCGCTGCGCGCGCTCGTCAAAAGCCGCGTGTTCTGGCTCTTTATGGTGATGATGCTCTGCGCAGGCGCATCGGAGCAGGCCGTGAGCCAGTGGTCGTCAGCCTTTGCCGAACAGGGGCTCGGTGTTTCGAAGACTGTAGGCGATCTGGCGGGGCCGATGGCCTTCGCAGCTATGATGGGCGTTTCCCGGCTGATTTTCGGGAAATACGGCGAAAAACTGAACTTAAACCGCTATATGGCTGTCTGCGCGGCGCTGTGCGTCGGGGCGTATCTGTGCATCGTGTTCGTGCCGTCTCCGGTTCTGAGCCTGCTCGGCTGCGCCGTGTGCGGCTTCTCGGTCGGCATTTTCTGGCCCGGAACGTTCAGCCGCGCATCCGCCTCCATCCGAGGAGGCGGAACGCAGATGTTCGCGCTGCTGGCGCTGGCGGGTGATCTTGGCTGCGCGGGAGGCCCGACGCTTGCGGGCCTCGTCTCGGACGCCTGCGGCGGAGCGCTCCGCGCAGGCATCCTCGCCGCCATCATTTTCCCGCTTCTGATGCTGCTCTGTATGCTTCTGGTGCGGAAGCAGCGCGGCGCTTAAATCAGATCCAGAAAATCCTCCAGCATCCGGGTCAGCTCCTTCCGGGTCAACTCGTCGGCAACATGGAGCTTCCCGTCCTTTTCGGTCAGAAGGTCGGCGGCATAGGCCCAGCGGACGGCGTCCACCGCGTCCTCGCTGATCTCGTCTGCGTCTTCAAACTGCGTCAGATCGACCCCCTGCCCGGCTTCAGTGTCCAGACCGAGCTGGCGGGCCATCTGGTAAAGCGTCTTTGCCGCCTCCTGTTTTGTGATGGGCGCGTCGGGGTCATAGGTCAGCAGCGCGGCCTCCGCGCTCTGCGGCTCCGCCTGCGTCCAGCGGGCGGAAAGCGTCGTATCGCCGGTCAGATGCAGCGGCGCTTCCGCGTCGACGCAGTCCCCTTCTTCGGTGTACCAGCCGTCAAACGTCATGTTTTCACGCTCCGGAGCCTGCACATTCAGTTCGTGCAGGCTTTTTCCCTGCTCTGCTTCCAGCGTGACAGGTTCACTTCCTTCGCCGGGATCGAGCGTCAGCGTATAAACGGCCTCCTGAAGCGTCAGCTCGGTGAAGCCGTTTTCACGTGCGGTGCTGATGGTCAGAGTAAGATCGTCGCTTGTAAAGTTCTCCGAGAAATCGTCTGCGTAGCCGGTCAGGATCGTCTGCTCCGCCGCTCCGCTGACGCCGATGTGCGCCTGCTTGTCAAGGCCCAGATCGCCGATCTTGAGTGCAGCAGTTTCATCCAGCCAGAGGTTATCCTGCGCGTCCTGCGCACGGTTGCCGGTGATGCTGGTCGTGCCGCTCAGCTCGAGCGTACCGGCGCAGTACACGCCGCCGCCCAGGATCTGCTTTTCGGAGGCCCTCATTTCGCCCGTCAGGCGGTTGCCCGCGATGACGCAGCTGTCCAGCACGGCGGAGGCGTGCTCCGCAACGACAACACCTGCGCCATAGCGGCCCGCGTTGTCGATGATGTTCACGTTTGTCAGATAAAGCTCGTTATAATCGCCCACACTGATCGCGCCTGCTGTTGCGCCAGTGATCCGGCCACCGGCAAGCGCGTTCTTTTCGCTTGCCGCGATATAGGCCTCCTGCCAGGCATAGCTGCCGTCGTCAAAGACAAGCGCGCCGTCTTCGTCGACGTAATAATTGCTGGAGCTGTCCGCTCCGTTGCAGTCGGTGATGGTAAGGACGGACGGCTCCGCGTCCTTATCGCTCACGGCGACGAAGATGATGCAGCCCTCAGCGCCATCCGCCAGACGGAGCGTGTGGCCGTTCAGGCAGAGCGTGACCTGCGCGCCGTTTTTGGGCACGCAGAGCGGCTCTTCAAGAGCCAGATCATCCGTCAGATAATAGCAGCCGGATTCCAGCTTTCCGCCGGTCACGGTCAGCGGCGTAAAGGACGGCTCTTCGCAGCTGTCCTCGCGGTTTGCGGCGTGGATGTGGTTCTGTTCGCCGTCCTCCGCGGGTGCTTCTTCCGCCTCGGAAGCGGTATCCGCTTCTTCGGCGGGAGCGGCGGGTTCCTCCGCCGGAGTATCCTCTTCGGCGGGTTCCTCTGCGGCAGGCTCGGCAGCCGCCTCTTCCCCGGCGGCCTCATCCGCCGTCTGCGCGTCCGCCGCGACAGCGCAGACGCTCCAAACAGCCAGCACCAGCGCAAGCACTAGCAGCAGACTGATCCATCTCTTTTGCATTTCGCTTCCTCCTCATATTGCGGAGCAGATTATGTATACCGAAAGAGTAACATATTTTTCTTGCTTTTTCAACGTTTTTCTCATGTTTTAAGCAAATATTAACCTTTTTCCGCGTGAATCACAACATATAGTGCTGATTTTGTATCCGTGCACAGCATCTGGGTCAAGGAAATCTTCAGAATTCTTCATGCTTCGCCGTCTTGCAAAGCCGGAAGCCGTCTGATAGTATAGAGTCAGAAAAAAGGAGGGCCTGCCTATGCGTCGGGGAACGAAAAAGTGCATCCTGCTGCTGCTTGCGATCCTGCTGCTCTGTCTTCTCGCCTGGCGGCTGACGCCGCACACGTTCGAGGAGATGACGGCTTCTGACCGGGATGAGATCACCAGCCTCGCCGGAGTCGTGTCGCTCAGCGGAGTTCGGGACGGCAGGGCGTACACGGAAAGCTATGCGCTGCAAAACGTGACGCCGGAGGACACGGCGTTTGAAGGTGTTCTTATGCTTCTGAACTCGACCCGCTACCGGGAGGATTTCCGCAATCTCCTGCCGTGGCCCATCGAGTCGGTCAGCGCCGGCAGAGCCTACGACGGCCGGGGCGTTTCGCTCATGCTGGTCTGGGGGCCATCCGAAGACGAGTGCTGCAGCCTCAGCCTTTCCGGCAGGCAGATCGTCGTCAGCCGGCCGCATCACGACGGCTTCCTGATCTACCATCCGGAGGATCCCAAGCTTCTGAATTGGCTTGCCATCTATCTGGAAAACAACGGTGAAAAGGGCTGAACGTACATCCGGAGGCTCCCCTTGTCGGGACATGACAGGGGGAGCCTTTTCGAGGGTGCTATCGGAAAAACACGCGCACGCTCAGTGCGGCCATGCAGAAGCCGGTCAGGTCGGCGATCAGGGCTGCCGGGAGCGCATAGCGCGTTTTTTTGACGCCTGCCGCGCCAAAATAGACGCTGATGGTGTAGAACGTCGTTTCGGTCGAACCGAGCATGACCGCTGCCGTCCGGCCGATCTGGGAATCGACCCCGTATTCCCGCATCAGATCTGTCCCGACGGCCAGCGCCGCGCTGCCGCTGAGAGGCCGGATAAGTACCAGCGGCGCGACCTCCGGCGGGATGCCAAGCAGGCGGAAGACCGGCGCGAAAACGGGCGTGAGCAGCGCAAAAAAGCCGCTCTCCCGCAGCATCGTCACCGCCGTCAGCATCAGCACCAGCGTGGGGGTCAGCGAGAGCATCAGCCGCAGCCCGTCCTGTGCACCGGTCAGCATTCCGCCGTAAACATCCTGCTTTTTTGCGATCCCTGCCGCACCCGCCAGCAGCAAAAGCGCAGGCAGCAGCAGCTCCGTCAGGTTCTCCAGCATCGCTTCAGGCCCTTCGCCGCCAGAATCCCAGCTCCGACCGAGCAGGCCGATGCTAGCCACACGGCAGGCAGGATATCGAACGCGTGCGCCGCGCCGAGCTGCGCGCGGACGGCGGCGATCGTCGACGGGATCAGCTGCAAAGACGCCGTATTCATCACGACCAGCAGGCACAGCTCATCCGACGCTCCCCCGCCGCCGGACAGCGCCTGCATCCGCTGCGCCGTCCGGATGCCGAGCGGCGTCGCCGCGTTGCCCAACCCCAGCAGATTCGCGCTCAGATTGCCGCACAGGTTCCAGAAGCCCTCGGAGTCTTTTGCGCATACCGGAAACAGCCGCCGCAGCACAGGCCGCAGCGCCGTACACAGCCCTTCAGTCAGTCCCGCACGCTCCATCGCCTGCGACAGCCCCGACCAGAGGCAGACCGGCCCGGCCAGCGTCAGCGCCAGCTCCAGTCCCGCCCGTGCGCCGCTCAGTCCGTCCATGCCGGACGAAAACGGCATTCCTGTCAGCAGATCAGATACAAACGCAAGTAAAATCAGTCCAAACCAGAGAAAATTCAACAACATATTTCGCTCTCCGACAAGAAAAAGATTTTTTGTTCAAAATTTGTACATAATTGGATGGTAGAATAAAGCTGCTTGAGGGAGCGCTGTCTGATGTCCATGCAGCATCCGACGGCTAGATCTATATGCATGGCTAAGAATAAGGGGGTTGTTTACCATGAAATCCACAGGTATCGTCAGAAAGGTCGACGAGCTCGGCAGAATCGTTCTGCCCATTGAGCTGCGCCGTACGCTCGACATCGCGGAAAAGGATGCTATCGAAATCTATGTCGATGGTGAATCCATTATTCTCAAGAAGTACGAGCCGACCTGCATCTTCTGCGGCGACGGCAGAAATGTCGAAAACTACAGAGGCAAGAACATCTGCGCGAACTGCATGAAGGAGCTCAGATCCGGCAAATAAGTTCTGCACAAAAAAGAGGCTGTCTCAGGATGACAAAGTGTCATCCGGGACAGCCTCATTTTTTGTTTTTCAGCGCTCGAGCCAGGTGAGAACGTCCTGATAGACCTCGTCCTTGTTGCGCTCGTTGAGCATTTCATGGCGGCCCTCGGGATAGAGCTTGATGGTGATGTCCTTCATGCCGCTGCGCTTGAACGCGTCGATGCATTTGAGAACGCCCTTTGCCATGCCGCCGACGGGATCCTTGCAGCCGGAGATGAACATAATGGGCAGCTGCTTGTTCATCTTATCCAGATTTTCCTGCTGCTCGTTCATGCCGACACCTGTAAGAAGGTCGCGCGCGAGGCCAACCGTCGCGTCGAAGCCGCAGAGGGGGTCTGCGTCATAGGCGGCGACAACGGCGTCGTCTGAGCAGATCCACGCATTGGGCGAGGTCACGGGGCCGAAGGCCCTGTTATAGCTGCCGAACATGAGCTTTGTGACGAGCGCGCTGGTGTTTTTCTCGCCGATGCGGGCCTCTTCGAGCTTGCAGACGAGCTTGCCCATGCGCACCTTCATGGGGTCCTCCCAGCCGGTGCCGGAAATGACGGCCTTGTCCACGGCGTCGGGGTAGGTATAGAGATAGGTGCGCAGCAGGAACGAGCCCATGCTGTGGCCGAGAATATAATAGGGCAGATCCGGGTACTGCGCGGAAATTTCGTCGTGCAGGCGCTTTTCATCCTCGACCGCAGACAGCCAGCCGCCGGAGAAATAGCCTCTGAGGCCGTTTTCCGCGGAGCCGCCGTGGCCCATGTGATCGTCGGCAGCGACGACATAACCATGCTGCGTCAGAAATTTCGCAAACGCGTCATAGCGCCCGATATGCTCGGCGATGCCGTGAATGAGCTGGACGACGGCCTTCGGCTCCCCTTCCGGTTTCCAGAGCGCGCAGTGCAGGCGGCCCGCGCCGCAGGAATCAAGATAGAATTCTTCCATAAAAGTGGTGCTCCTTTCAAAAGTCCGGTTTATGGTACATATGATCTGCTAGAATGGCGTCAGAAAAACATGGGAGGATATTTCTGATGCGTTCTGATTCTGTGATTGAGCTGTCCCGATATCAAAAGCGTTCCCCGGAGGCGGCTGCCCTATCCGTGTATGGCAGGCGGCTGCGTGCGCGCAGGCGGCGCATCCGGTGCGCTGCTGCGGTGATCGAAGCGGCGGTAACGGTTTGCATCGGGGCGGGATTTCTGGTCTGCCTTGGGCTGGTATTCAGTATGCTGTGATCGGCACAATTTCACCGTCTGGCCGGATGAGGTGTTCCATGCACGGTTCAGCGCCGCCGTAGCGGGAGGCGAGGCTGCGTCCGTCCGCGCCGAGCATACCGATGAACACCAGATCGCCTGGGCGAAGCTCCGGCAGGAGGCGGCGCATGACCGGACCGTCCTGCGTACCGACGGTCAGCAGCTGCACCAGCGTCCGCCGTCCGGCGGCATACGGAACGTACACCGGATGGTATGCGCCGCTTTTGACCAGGCGCGGACACTGCGCCGGATCGACATCCAGCACGGCAAGCGGAGCAGGCCCCGGCTTGACAGCCCATACCCGCGTGACCAGCGTTCCGCAGGCTGCGGCGAGGAACCGTCCGGGACTCATTTGCAGCGAGAGGCCGCGCAGCGCTTCCGGAAGGGCCTGTATCTGCGTCAGGATGGCTTTGGCGCACGCATCCGGCTCCGGACCGGAAAAGCCGGGCCGGTAGCTGACGCCAAAACCGCCGCCAAGGTCAATTGCATCTGCCGCGGCGCCGGTTTTCTCATACAGCGTCTGTGCCAGCGCGGCAAGCTGGGCGAAGATAGCGGGATAGAAGTCCTCGTCCACGCACAGCTCGCCCAGCCGCATACCGAGGCCAAGCCAGCCTACGCCGCCTGCGCGCAGGCATTCCGCCGTGCGCAGGAGCGCTTCGCGTTCCATCCCGGCATAGGAGGCCGGGACGCCCGTCACAGGCTTCGCGCCGAAGCGGAGCTGGCCCTGCTGCCGCAGGAGCAGAATTACGGCCTCCGGCATTGCTTCGGGCAGCAGCTCGGCTCCGTCCAGCACGAAAACTGCGCCGAGCGTATGCGCAGCTTTCTCCGCTTCCGCGCTGCGGATCGACGGCTCGTAGGCGATTTTCCTGCCATGGAAGCCGCACCGGGCGGCAAGCTCCAGCTCCGCAAGGCTCCTGCAAAGCACGCCGCAGCCGCAGCTGCGCAGAATTTGCAGAACCGTGGGATTCGGATTCATGCGAATGGGAAAGCGCGGCAAGAATCCGTTGCAGTCGGAAAATGCACGGAAAAGAGCCTGCGCTGCCTGCACGAGACTCTTTTCATCGTATAAAAACAGGGGCGTCACGGCGGTTTTCAAAAACCGCGCGAGCGTTTTTGAAGGAAGAACACACTGCGCATTGAGATTCGTCTGCACATGAATTCACTTCTCTCTGCGGTTATTTTCATAGAGGATAGATAGACCCTTCAGAAGAAGGTCACGGTCGTATTCGATTCTGCGGCGGCACATTGGAAGGACAAAGCGCGCAATGCCGCCTGTTGCAACGACAGTCACGCCGCCGCCGAGTTCTTCCTCCATCCGGTCGATCATGCCGTCGACCATACAGGCGGAGCCGAGCATCACACCACTGCGCATGGCATCGACGGTATTTTTACCGATGGCCTTTTTCGGGCTTTCCAGACTGATGGCAGGCAGCTGCGCCGTGCGTGTAGAGAGCGACTCGGCAGAGAGTTTCGGACCGGGGCTGATGCAGCCGCCGACGTAGGTGCCGTTTTTATCGATGGCCGTCATAGTCGTGGCTGTACCCATGTCAACGATGATGAGAGGCGGGGTAAACCGGCTGAGGGCGGCGACGGCGGCGACGATCAGATCGCTGCCGATCTGAGCCGGGTTCTCCATCTGGATATTGAGTCCCGTTTTGATGCCCGGGCCGACGATCATCGGCGTTTTGCCGGTCAGCTTACGCACGGCAGTCTTGCAGGAATTGAGAACCGGCGGTACGACAGACGAGATAATGACGCCCTCGACGCTCTTCGGATCAATCTCATAAAGATTCAAAAGATTTTTGAGTTCCACGCAGTACTGGTCGGAGGTCTTGAGCAGGTCGGTCGCCATGCGGACCTCGACGAGAATGCGGTCGTGCTCCATACAGCCGAGCACGATGTTGGTATTGCCGATATCGATCGCTAAAATCATAAATATCACTCCGTATCCGTTTCCAGACGGCAGGAAAACGCGCCGTCCTTGATCTCGACCACGGCGTATCCGCTGTGGCCGAAGCGCCCGGCCGTGCCGGGGTTCAGGAGCGTGATGCCGCCGCGCTCCTCCAGGTGCTGGATGTGGGTATGGCCGAAGAGCGCAAGCCGCGCGCCCGCGTCCTTTGTCGCGCCCGCAAGCGCAGTCAGATCGCGCTTGACGCCGTAGAGATGGCCGTGGGTCACAAAAATGCGCACGCCGTCAAGCTCCAGCGTCAGGCTCTGCGGGACTGTCGGGGCGTAATCACAGTTGCCGGGCACATAATAGAAATCCGGTTCCTGACAGGCGAAGGACAGATCCTCCGCATCGGTCAGATGGTCGCCCAGATGCACAACCGCGTCCGGGTGTTCTTTTTCTATGGCGTCGTACGCGAAGCCGAGGCTCCGGTGCGTATCCGACAAAATCAGAAGCTTCATATCGTTCACTTTCATGCGCGGGGCGCATATGATAAGGAAGAATCGGGTTGAGTAACCGATTGCATCAGCGGTTACTTAAGAACGGAGGGGGTAGCTGGATGGAACATTCGTTTTCCCCGGAGCAGCTCCGGCGCGTATTGGGGTCTGCGGAGGGACGGCAGCTGCTGGCGCTGCTGGCGTCTGGCGGCGGAGAGCGGCTGCGTCAGGCCGCTGACGCGGCAAAGCAGGGCGACCACGCACGGGCGATGGAGCTTCTGCGGCCTGTCCTGAACACAGAGCAGGCACAGGCGCTGTTGAGGAAGCTCAATGGATGAGCTGGAGCGCGCGCTGCGCGCCGTATTGGATGATCCCGCGCAGCTGCAGGAGCTGCGGGAGCTGGCCGGATCGATGGGCTTTTCCGTGCCGCAGGCGCAGCCGGAGCGCGCGCCCGTGCCGGACCCCCCGGAATCGGAGCCGAAGCCGATGCAGGCCGTTTTTCAGCAGCAGCCGCTGCCGGATCCTGCCGCCGCAATGCTGCGACAGGCGGGAAAAATGGACAAAAGGCAGGAAGCGCTGCTGCTGGCGCTGAAGCCCTTTCTGCGCAAGGAGCGGCAGGAAAAGATCGACCGGGCGCTGCATGCGGCGCGGCTGGCAAGTCTTGCGAGTCTGGCTCTGAAAAACCGGGGCAGAGGTCCCGGAGCAAAGGAGACGCCATGATGTATAACCGCTACATACCGGACGCCGCAGGCGTCTATCATCCGACACGCGTCGGCGCGGAGCCGCAGGCGGCTGCGCCCGCTCCGCCTCCGGAGCCTGTGTGCGTGCCGCCTGCTCCCCCGCCTCCGCCGCCTCCTGCCCCGCCCTGTACGGCGGAGCATGGCGGATTTCTGTCGCGGCTGCTGCCGCGCAGCATTGATACGGGGGATCTTCTGATGCTGCTGATCCTGCTGCTGCTCGTCGTGGACGGCGAGGAGGAGGATCAGCTGTCGGTCATTTTAACGGCGGCAGCATTTTTGCTGTCGTAAGGTTTTTCTGAGGAAATGAATGCTGCTTCGATTTCTGTAGCAATTCTGTTGACCGGATTGTAGGGGCCGATGCCCACATCGGCCCGTTGGGAAGTTACGACTTCGCCGGAGATCCCCGTAAAATCGGTGCATTCTGCCGGGCCGATGTGGGCATCGGCCCCTACAGTTAAATGGGCAGGTGCCTACGGATTCGCATTGGATTTCCGGTTCTCGCTGCTGCCTGCCGCAACCTCTCAGGCGCTGCGCGCCAGCTCTCCTTGAAAGAGGAGCCTCGGGGTGCCGCTTACTCTTGGAACGGGACAGTTCCGTCCGGGAGGGTGAAGACGTCTTCAAACGTCTCGTCTCCGGCAGCCAAAATCTCGAGTCCGGTCTGGATGGCATCATAAATCGTTTCGCCGCCGGATTTGAGGATGCTTTCGGTCAGAAGGCCGTAGCTGAGGCTGATCCAGCATTCGCGGCGGACAGTCCCCTCCTCCGAGGCGGCGAAGATCTGCTGGCCGGAATCATAGCGGTCGTCGGTGATGAATTCGCCGTCGGTGATGGAGGCGGGCGGCATGGCTCCGACCTGTTCATAGGTCGGGATACCGATCAGCTCGTCCATCGTCGCGTCCTGGGAGGCCGCAAGCGTGCGTACCGTTTCATCCCCGGCGTACCAGACATAGAGCGTCTCGCCGTCGGTCAGGATATGCTTTTCCCCGCTGGCGGTCGTCAGGACAGCGCACGCGCGCGTGTCCGCGACCCAAAGCTCGGCGGATGTCTCGGATACAGCGCCGTTCATCTGGCGGGTGATGGTATAGGTCTGATGGTAATACTGCGGGCGGCGCAGGCTGCGCACGATGCTCTGCACGTTTTCGCGCGTGACCTCAAGCAGCGCAGGCTCATTTTCGTCGGGCTGAAGCTCCGGCTGGGTGCTCTGTGCCGCGTCCGGCAGGACGATGGCGTCGCGCTTGTTCTGCTGCATATTGCCGACAAACAGCGCGCCGATCACGACGATCACAGCCAGCGTCGCAAGAATGAACATCAGCAGCGTCCGTCTGTTTTTCTGGTTCTGCTCCGTCGTCCGTCACCGTCCTTTCGTTTCGCGTTCAATCAGGCGTTAAAATCGGCGGGCTTTTCCGCTGCGCGGCCAAAGTGCCACAAAATCGCCTGTACGATACGTTCGCTCGCATGGCCGTCGCCGTAGGGGTTGACGGCCTTCGCCATACGCGCATACGCGGCGGGGTCGTCCAGCAGCTCGTCCGCAAGCCGGACGATCTCGTCCTTTTCCACGCCTGCGAGCTTTGCCGTTCCGGCGGCGATGGCCTCCGGGCGTTCTGTTTCGCGGCGCATGACGAGGACAGGCTTGCCGAGGGCAGGCGCTTCCTCCTGCAAGCCGCCGGAGTCAGTCATGACCATATAGCAGCGGGCAATGAGATTGTGCATTTCCTCCACGTCGACCGGATCGATGAGGTGAATGCGGTCGTGGCCGCCCAGAATCGGGAAAACGCATTCGCGCACGACGGGACTCAGGTGGACGGGATAGACGACCTCCACATCGGGGTGCGTCTGCACGATCTCCAGAATGGCGTGCATGATGGCCTCCATGGGCTTGCCGTAATTCTCCCGCCGGTGGCAGGTAACGGCGATGATCCGGTGGTTCCGGAAATCCAGCTCGTTCAGAAGCGCCGTCGGGAAGACGAAATCGGGCTTCACGGTGTACTGCATGGCGTCGATGGCCGTGTTGCCGGTGATGAAGATATCGCCCATGATGGCCTCACGGCGGAGATTATCCGCGTTGGCCTTTGTCGGGGAAAAATGCAGATCGGCGATATCGCCGACGAGGGTGCGGTTCATCTCCTCCGGGAAGGGGGAGTATTTGTCCCAGGTACGCAGGCCGGCCTCGACGTGGCCGACCTTGACCTGATGGTAAAACGCGGCAAGCGCGCCTGCAAATGTCGTGGACGTATCGCCGTGGACGAGGACAAGATCGGGTTTGACGGTATCCAGAACGCTGTCCATGCCGAGCAGCGTCTTTGTGGTGATGGTGGAGAGCGTCTGGCGCTTTTCCATGATATGCAGGTCATAATCGCCCGTCAACTGAAAGATCTCCATGACGGAATCGAGCATTTCCCGGTGCTGGCCGGTCAGGCAGACGATGCTTTCGATCTGCTCGCTGGCCTGCAGCGCCTTGACAAGCGGCGCCATTTTGATGGCCTCCGGCCTTGTGCCGAAGACGGACATGACTTTCAGCTTATTCATGCGGTTCCTCCTGTTTTTCTTCCGGCTCGTCCTCCGACCGATCGTTCTTCGCGAAGATCAGCTTGAAGCCGATGGCGCTGACGATGAAGATCGCGGCAATGAGAATCAGCGCCTTGAGTTCGCCCGAGGACGTCAGCAGCACGGCGGCCAGCCCTAAAATGCCGGTCAGCATATAGGCGATGGCGACGGCCTGCTTCTGCGAGAAGCCCATGTCGATGAGGCGGTGGTGGAAATGGCCGCGGTCGGCCTTCATCGGGTTCTGGCCGTGGGCAATGCGGCGCAGGAAGGCAAAGCTGATATCGAAGATCGGAATGCCGAGGATGAGGAACGGCACGGCGAAGGAAATGATGGCGTACATCTTGAACAGGCCCGTGATGGAAAGCGTGGCAAGGATATAGCCGAGGAAGGTCGAGCCGGTGTCGCCCATGAAAATCTTTGCGGGGTTCATATTATACGGAATAAAGCCGAGGCACGCGCCGAAGAGCGCGCAGAGGATGACGGCGATGTTGACCTCCTTCACCATGAGCGCCACGACGATCAGGGATGCTGTCGAGATGGCGGACACGCCGACGGCGAGGCCGTCGAGGCCGTCGATGAAATTGACGGCGTTGGTGATGGCGACGATCCAGATGATCGTGACGGGGATGGACAGCCAGCCGAGATTGAGATAGGTCGCCTCGGAAAAGACGTTGGGGTTGGAGACGAACTGGATCGTGCAGCCGTGCCAGACGGCGACGCCCGCGGCGGCGATCTGGACAAACAGCTTCGGCAGCGCCTTGAGCGCCATGATATCGTCCAGAACGCCGAGAATAACGATCATGATGGAGCCGAGCAGAATGCCCTGCATCTGCCGGTCGATGTCCGCAAAGACGAGAACCGACAGTAAAAACGCCAGAAAGATCGCCAGACCGCCCATGCGGGGAATGGGGACCTTGTGCATACGGCGGTTATCCTTGGGCACGTCGATCGCACCGACCTTGCAGGCCAGCGCCTTGACCATCGGCGTGGACGCGAACGACACAGCAGCAGCGACAAGCATCGCCAGCAGCATATAAACGACTTGTTTTGTTGTCATAATGATTGTTTAACCTTATAGAGGCCGATGCCCACATCGGCCCGGCAGAATATGGCCGTTTTTGCGGAAATCTACGGCAAATTCGGCACTTCCCAACGGGCCGATGTGGGCATCGGCCCCTACTGGGAAGCAGCGTGCTTCATGCGTTACCGCGCGACGAAGCCGACTTTTTTGTAGACCTTGCGGAGGGTCTTGTTGGCGAGATAAGATGCGCGCTCAGCGCCCTCCTTGTAGATGCTTTCCAGATACGCCTTATCGCCAAGCATCTGCTCGGTTTTTTCGCGGATGGGACGGACAAGCTCGACAACGGCTTCGCCGACGGCGGGCTTGAAGACGCCGTAGCCCTGATCCGCAAATTCGGCCTCGGCCTGCTCGATGGTCTTGCCGGTGGCGGCGCAGTAGATCGTAAGAAGATTGGAGATGCCGGGCTTATTGTCCTTGTCAAAACGGACAGCCGTCTCGCAGTCGGTCACGGCGCGCTTGAATTTGCGCATGATATCCTCCGGCTTGTCCATGAGGAACACGCAGCCGTCGGGGTCGGACTTGGACATTTTATTGTCCGGGTTGCCGAGGCTCATGATGCGCGCGCCCATCTTGGGGATGAACGCCTCGGGGAGCTTGAAGGTATCGGGGAAGGAATTGTTGAAGCGCGCGCCGATGTCACGGCAGAGCTCGACGTGCTGGCGCTGATCCTCGCCGACAGGGACAAGGTCGGTCTGGTAGAGCAGGATATCGGCGGCCATGAGTACGGGATAGGTAAAGAGGCCTGCGGTGATATTATCTGCGTGCTGCTGCGATTTCATTTTGAACTGCGTCATGCGCGACAGCTCACCGAACTGCGTATAGCAGCCAAGCACCCAGGAAAGCTCCGCGTGCTGCGGCACGTGGGACTGAATGAACATGATGTTCTTCTGCGGGTCGAGTCCGCAGGCGATATACTGCGCGAGCTGCTCCAGACTTCTGCGGCGCAGATCAGCCGGGACCTGCCGGACGGTAATGGCGTGCATATCGACGATACAATAGACGCACTCATATTCGTCCTGCAAAGCGACCCAGTTTTTGATCGCTCCCATATACGAGCCGAGCGTCAGATCGCCGCTGGGCTGGATACCGGAAAAGATACGTTTTTTTTCGTCCATGATACGTCCTTCTTTCTATTCGATAGATGCGCATATCATAGCACAAACCATCGGAATGCGCAATCAATGATTGACTGTTTCTGAAAAAAACTATATAATAACCATACTTTTATATTGGAGGAACACGCATCATGGATTTTTTTGAGCAGATGGAAGCGCGCATCCCGCACGGCGAGGTCCGCACCCGCTTTGCTCCGAGCCCCACGGGCTATATGCACGTCGGCAATCTGCGCACCGCGCTCTATACATGGCTGATTGCCCGCCGCCACCACGGCAAGTTCATTCTCCGCATTGAGGACACCGATCAGGGCCGTCTGGTCGAGGGCGCGGTCGACGTGATCTACAAGACAATGGCCGAATGCGGCCTGACGCACGACGAAGGGCCGGACGTCGGCGGGCCGGTCGGGCCGTATGTGCAGTCCGAGCGGCGCGACCTGTTCGGCAAATACGCGAAGCTGCTGTGCGAAAAGGGCGGCGCATATTACTGCTTCTGCCAGAAAGGCGACGAGGAAGACGCCGGAAGCGAGACGGGCGAAATCAAAAAGCACGTCTGCGCCTGCCGCGATCTGCCGCTGGACGAGGCAAAGAAGCGCGTGGAGGCGGGCGAACCGTTCGTCATCCGCCAGCGCATCCCGCATGAGGGCACGACGACGTTCCACGACGCGTCCTTCGGTGATATTACGGTAGAAAACAAGGAGCTGGAGGATCAGGTGCTGCTGAAATCCGACGGCCTGCCGACGTACAACTTTGCAAACGTCGTCGACGACCATCTGATGGGCATTACGCACGTCGTACGCGGCAGCGAATATCTGTCCTCCGCACCGAAATACAATCTGCTGTACGAAGCCTTTGGCTGGGAGATCCCGACATATGTCCACTGCTCCCCTGTCATGCGCGACGCGCAGCACAAGATGTCCAAGCGCCACGGCGACCCAAGCTATGAGGATCTGATCCGCGAGGGCTATCTGACCGAGGCTGTGCTGAACTATGTGGCGCTGCTGGGCTGGAGCCCGAAGGGCGAAAACGCGGAGCGCGAATTCTACACGCTTTCGGAGCTGGCCGAGATCTTTGACATTTCCGGCATTTCGAAGTCCCCTGCCGTGTTCGATATCAACAAGCTGCGCTGGATGAACGCGGAATATATGAAAAAGCTCAGCCCCGAGGCATTTTTCGCCAAGGCCGAGCCGGTTCTGAAAACAGTCATTACGAATCCCGCGATTGATCTGAAGGCCGTCGCCGCGCTGGTGCAGCCGCGCTGCGAAATTCTGTCCGATCTGCCGGAGCGTGTGGACTTTATCGACAGACTGCCGGAATACTCCACGGAGCTGTATGTCCACAAGAAGTCCAAGACGACGCTGGAGAACAGCCTCTCCTCCCTGCGTGAGATTCTTCCGGTGCTGGAATCGCTGGAGGTCTGGACGAACGAAGGTCTGTATGAAGCGCTCGTCGCGCTGGCGGCGAAGCTCGAGCTCAAGAACTCCGTCGTGCTCTGGCCGCTGCGCGTAGCCGTATCCGGCAAGGCCTCGACCCCCGGCGGCGCTACGGAGCTGTGCGCGCTGCTTGGAAAAGAGGAATCCATTGCGCGTGTAAAGGCAGGCATTGCACTGCTGGAGAAATCATAAAAAATAAAACGCCCGTATCGAAGCCACCTTCCCTTGCGTTCAAGGAAGGTCTTTGATGCGGGCATTTTGTAGGGGCCGATGCCGGTCACAGCCGTTCGCGACGAAGGAGCGTTACGGATGTGGGTCTGCCGCTTGCCGGTACACATCGGCCCGCCGGGAAGTCGCAAATTCGCCGTAGATTTCCGTGAAAAATCGGTGCATTCTGCCGGGTCGATGTGGGCATCGACCCCTACAGTCAAATAGGAAAATGCTTGCGGATTTTCCTAAAAGCTGCCGTCCTTACTCTGTCCCTCTCTCGACATTATGCACGCCCGAGATGCCGCGCAGTCTTGTGCGGACGTTTTCAAGCTCTGTGAGGTTGTGGACGCCGAAGCGCAGGCAGACGATGGCGGTGCCGCCGCCGACGGAGCGGGCGCTCATTTCGCTCGTGCGCAGACGCAAAGACGTGAGAATTGTTGCAACATCCAGCATCAATCCGTCGCGGTCGTCGGCCTCGATCTCCAGGGACGTGGAGAACATCACGTCTGGGGCCTCCGCCCAGGTGACCTTGACCCAGCGGCCCTTCTGCGCGGGGTCCAGCGCGGCTCTGGCGTTCGGGCAGTCCTTCCGGTGGACGGACACGCCGTAGCCCTTGGTGATAAAGCCGATGATCTCGTCGCCGGGGACCGGCGTGCAGCAGCGGCTGAATTTGATCATGCACGAGCCGATGTCCTCGACAATGACGCCGGAGGAATTGACGGCGGGCGCATTCTGCCGCGCCAACGGCTTGGGGGCAAGCGTCCGGGTCGCTCTGGTCAGATCGTCGCGGATGCGGCCCACGGCCTTCGCAGCGGTCAGACCGCCGTAGCCGATGGCGGCATACATATCGTCCAGACATTCGAAGCTGACCTTTTTGAGGATGACCGGCAGGATCTCGGCGTTCTGCAGAATATCGGGGTCGACACCGGCGTGGCGCAGCTCAGCCTCGAAGCTCGCCTTGCCGCGTACGATGTTCTCCTCGCGCTTCTCGCGCTTGAACCACTGCTTGATCTTGACGCGCGCCTGATTGGACTGGCAGATGTTCAGCCAGTCGCGGCTCGGGCCCTTGGCGGACTTCGACGTTAAAATCTCGACGATATCGCCGTTGTGCAGCGGCGCGTCATAGCTTGCAATGCGGTTATTGACCTTCGCGCCGATCATGGAGTTGCCGACAGCAGAGTGAATGGCGTAGGCAAAGTCGATGGGCGTGGAGCCTGCAGGCAGGGAAATGACCTTGCCCTTGGGCGTGAAGACGAAAACCTCGTCGTCAAACATATCGACCTTGAGGGAGTGGATATAGTCGTCCGCCTCGACGTCCTGCTGATTTTCAAGCAGCCGCCGCACCCACTCGAACTCCTTCTCCGAGCCGTCGCCCGCGTGCTGCTTGTATTTCCAGTGCGCCGCAACGCCGTATTCCGCCGTCTGGTGCATTTCCCACGTGCGGATCTGCACCTCGAACGGGATCCCCTGTGAGCCGATGACAGTCGTATGCAGAGACTGGTACATATTGGGTTTCGGCGTGGAGATATAGTCCTTGAACCGGCCCGGAATGGGGTTAAACAGGTCGTGGATGTGGCCGAGGACGTTATAGCAGTCGGCAATATTGTCCACGATCACGCGGAACGCGTAAAGATCGTACAGCTCGTCGATGGTCTTGTTCTGTGCGCGCATCTTGCGGTAGATGGAATAGGTATGCTTGATGCGGCCATAGATCGATCCGTGGATGCCGACGGAGGCCAGCCGGTTCGTAATCTTCGACTGGATGGCGTTCATGAAGCTGTTGGCACTGTCCTCGTTCTTTTTGAGGTAGTCGATGATCTCCTGATAGCCCTCGGGATCGAGATACTGTAAGGAAGTGTCCTCCAGCTCCCACTTGATCTTCTGCATACCGAGCCGGTGCGCCAGCGGCGCGTAGACCTCCATCGTCTCCATGGACTTCGAGATCTGCTTGGCAGGCGTCTGGTACTGCAGCGTCCGGGTATTATGCAGGCGGTCGGAAATTTTGATGAGGATGACGCGGATGTCCTTCGACATGGCCATGAACATCTTGCGCAGATTTTCCATCTGCTGCTCTTCCATCGTAGAATACTGCACGCGCGTCAGCTTTGTGACGCCCTCGACCAGATTCGCGACCGTCTCGCCGAACAGGCGTGAGATCTCCTCGAAGCTCGCGTCGGTGTCCTCGAGGCAGTCATGCAGCAGCGCCGCCGCGATCGCGTCGGTATCGAGGCCGATCTCGGCCACGATCTCGGCCACGGCCAGCGGGTGGATGATATACGGCTCTCCGGACTTGCGGAGCTGGTTCTTATGCTTTTCGTCGGCGTATGCATACGCCCGCTGAATGACCTCCAGATCAGCGGAGGGCGCATAACGGGCGATCGCCTGCATCATGGATTCGTAATGCTCCTGTTTGGTTTCCATTCAGTTCCCTGCCTTCTGCTTTTTCAGATGAATCAAAATCGGGCTTTTCTCAAGATCGACCTTCCGGCCGTTCGCGCACAGGCGGATGCACAGCGATTTTGGCCGCTGCTCCAGCTGCAAAAGCCCCTGCTCTGCCAGCACATCGAGGCAGATGCGTGTTTTTCCCGCGCTTAAGGGGAGCTTCGCGCAGCGCGAAATTTTGCGGCTCAGGCAGCCCAGCTCTTCCGACAGCACGCCGTCCTGCGAAAATGCGGCCAGATACCGCCAGACGGCGGCAAAATCCTGCCGCGTCGGCAGCAGACACCCGGCCTCGTCGCAGCTGAGCGCGCCGCCCGCCAGATGCTTTTTATAGACCGCACGGTCGTGCCCCTGCGCCTCGCGGAAGGCCTTGTCGGGCCGGATATCCACAAGGTTCAGCTGCACCGAGCGCACGGAACGGTATTCATTGATCTGCGGCGTAAAGGCGATATCGACCACGTCGCCCTGCGCCACAGCGGCACGCTGCGCGTTGGTCGAGAAGAAGATCGCGCCCCAGGTATGCGTGCCCTTTGACAAACGCAGGCGCAGATGCTTTCCGCCGCCAACCTCCGCCAGCTCCGTCACATGAAGCCCGCGCATACAAAGAACCGGACGCGGGCAGCCCGCGCCGCAGGGTTCGAGGTCGCCCAGCGCCTGAATATTCTCGATGGTCAGCAGTTCCGGCGGAATTTCGCAGTCGATGGCAAGTGCGGTGCTGCACGCGTCCGATTCTCGGAAACGCGCACACAGGGCCATCATCTTTTCCCGGAAGGGCGCGATGCTCTCGCGCCGGATGGTAAATCCGGCGGCAAGCTCATGTCCGCCGTAGCTTTCAAGCAAGCCGGACAGCTGCTCCAGCGACCGGAACAGGTTGAACCCGCCGTAGGACCGCGACGAGGCCTTGCCCTTGTCGCCGTCGAGGCAGATGAGGAACGTCGGGCAGCTGTATTCCTCCGCCATGCGGGAGGCCACGATGCCCACCACGCCCTGGTGCCAGCTCTCGTCCGCCAGCACGATCGCCTGCGGCGGCCCGCCGGGCGGGAGCATGGCGACAGCGGACTGATAGATGCTGCTTTCAATCTCCTGCCGCCTGCGGTTGAGGCGGCAGAGCGCGCCCGCCAGCTCGACCGCGCGTCCCGCGTCGTGCGTCAGAAACAGCTCTGTCGCAATTCCGACCTCACCCATGCGTCCGGCTGCATTGATGCGCGGGGCAAGCGTATAGCCGATGGTGCCCGCCGTGATCGGCCCCTTCTGCACGGAGCATTCGGCCATCAGCGCCGCAATGCCGACGCGCCGCGGGTTCTCCAGCGCCTTTAAGCCCCGTGCGACCATCGTGCGGTTCTCTCCCGTGAGGGGCATGACGTCCGCAACCGTGCCGAGGCAGAGAAAATCACAGTATTGATCCAGAAGCGTTTCCTGCTCGCCCTCGATGGCGGCAGCCAGCTTGAACGCAACGCCGACGCCCGCCATTTCCGTGACCGGCTGCGGCTGGTCCTTCCGGTGCGGGTCGACGAGCGCGATGGCCTGCGGCAGTTCGGATTTGCACTCGTGGTGGTCGGTGATGACCAGATCGATGCCAAGCTCCCGGCACAGCGCGGCCTCGTGATTGGCCGTGATGCCGCAGTCGACCGTCACGATCAGCTCCACGCCCTGCTTTTTGAGCGTGTCGATGGCGATGGGGTTCAGCCCGTAGCCCTCTTCAAGGCGGGCCGGGATATAGCTGGTCACATGGCCGCCCTTGCTGCGCAGATACTCCGTCAGCAGGCAGGTCGCCGTAATGCCGTCGACGTCGTAATCGCCGAAGACGGCGATATGCTCGCGCCGGGAAAGCGCCTGTTTGACGCGGGCGGCAGCCTTGTCCATGTCCAGAAGGGCAAACGGCGACGAGAGCGGATAGCTGCAGGATAAAAATTCGCGGGCCGCGCCCGCATCCCGATAGCCGCGGCTGCACAGCAGCGCGGCCGTGATCGGGGAAAAGCCCGCCGCGCACAGCGCCCTCGCGTCGGCAGGCTCATAGGACGAGATTTTCCAGGTTCCGTACTTCAATTCCAATGCACATCCATTATTTTTTCTTTTTCGGCTATTATAGCATTTCAAACCGAATATCACAATACAAAAAGTGGATACCAGCGGCGCAAAGCACGGATTTTTCGCAGGGAACGGACGTTCCCGGCGCGCAGACGCGTCGTTTTGCTTTTCTTTGTGGCCCGAATGTGTTAAAATAGCGGCAATCGAGACGCAGGAGGGTTCGGTATGCAGGAGAAAAAACGGGGCAGGACGCACAGCCGCTGGCTGCTTCCGGCGGCGCTGGTGCTGGCAGGCGCGGCATGGTTTGAAAATTTCACGCTCTCGACGAGCACCGTGACCGCCGCCTGCGCAGCGCTGCCGGAGGCGTTTTCCGGGCTTCGGATCGTGCAGATCTCCGATCTGCACGGCAGGCGCTTTGACGCAGAGAGCCGGTACCTGCTGGAGCTGGTGCGCCTGCAAAGTCCGGATCTCATCGCCCTGACCGGCGATCTGGCCGACGAATTCACGGACTTTTCCATGCTCCCGCCGCTTCTTGATGGCCTGACGGCGCTTGCGCCGACATTTTATGTGACGGGAAACCATGAGTGGGTGCTCTCCCGCGAAAAGCGCGAGGTGCTGTTTTCCATGCTGGACGCGGCAGGCGTCGTGCGCCTGCAAAACGAGTACCGGCTGCTGAAAAAGGGGCAGGCCTCCATCGTCCTGGCCGGGGTCGACGACCCGAACGGCCCGTATGACCAGAAGCGCCCGGCGCAGCTCGTGCGCGAGATCCGGCAATCGCGGGGCAGGGACGCGTATATCCTCATGCTCTCGCACCGCAACGACGAGCTGGACCTGTGGGCAAACATGGGCGTGCAGACCGTCCTCTGCGGCCACGGCCACGGCGGGATCGTGCGCCTGCCGTTCGTGGGCGCCGTTTTTGGGACGCACCTCGATCTGTTCCCGGACTATACGGCAGGGCTGTACCGGAAGGGACAGACCAGCATGATCGTCAGCCGCGGTCTCGGCGGCAGCCGGAAGCTGCCGCTGCGCATCGGCAACCGCCCGGAGATCGTAACCGTTATTTTAAAAGCAGAATCCGGAAAGGTTTGAACTTTTTATAAACATTCCGCCCACGCTCTTGTATTTCCTCCGCAGATTTTTATAATAGACTCCATCAAACGATTTACAGATGGAGTGACAGATCATGTTTCGGAAAATCGGGGACGGATTACGTAGGTTTATGGCGGGGCGCTATGGCTCTGACCGGCTGAACCAGTGCTTGCTGGGCGCGGCGTTTGTGCTGCTCCTGATCAGCGCGATCGGCGGCCGGCAGGTGCAGTGGATGTCCATGCTGAGTCTTCTGGCCTATGTTCCGCTCATCTGGTCGATGTTCCGGATGTACTCGCGCAACATTGAGGCGCGCCGACGTGAAAACGCAGCGTTCCTGCGCTTTTTCAGCCGTCTGACAGATAAGCAGTACCGCTATTTCCGCTGCCCCGGCTGCCGGCAGGTCGTCCGCGTCCCGCGCGGCAAGGGCAAGATCAACATCCGCTGCCCGAAATGCAGCCGTCAGTTCATCAAAAAGACCTGATCTCGAAATTTATCTTGCTTTTCCCATACGCGCCTGTTATAATATGCCCGCACGGAGTGGTATCGAAGTGGTTATAACGGCCCTGACTCGAAAGCATTAGGGATTTATGGAAACTTTTCGCCCGCAAACCCGCATGAATACTGGCTTTTTTGATTTCACATTTTTCGCGTAATCCCGTTTTTCCCTCCTTTTTTCTCCCCTACTTCCTGAAAACTTCTGGAATGCCAAGGAAAGTTGCGGTTGAAAATGAGAGAAAAAGTTGTAAAATAAAGTTGGGATATGGAGAGTTGTCCGAGTGGTCGAAGGTGCAGCACTCGAAATGCTGTGTACCGAAAGGTACCTAGGGTTCGAATCCCTAACTCTCCGCCAGACAGAGGTAAGCGATTGCTTGCCTCTGTTTTTCTCTATCCGGTTTCCTCCAGATCATTGTCGCCTGCCGGCAGCTCGGACAAATCCGCAGCGTTATGGAACAGTCCGCTGTTCAGTCGGCTGGCTGACCGCTGTACGGACTCCGACACCTCAAGATGCGCGTAAAGATTTGCTGTTGTACTATAATCGCTGTGGCCCAGCCATGCCTGAATATCCTTCATAGCTACGCCGTTGCGAAGCAATAAGCTTGCGCAGCTGTGCCGCGTATCGTGAAAGCGGATATGCCGCAAGCCATTCTTCTTCAACAGATTTGAAAACGCTTCTGTAATGTAGTCTGGTTTGATCAGCTCGCCAATTTCATTGACGTAAACATATCCGAGGTATTTCTGATTGTAGCAATTACCGAACAGGCGCTGATCCTCCTTTTGCTGCTTGCGAAGCTCCCGCAGTTTCTTCTGAAAAAGCGGAATCAGCGGCAGAGTACGGATGCTGGACGCATTCTTCGCCTTGTCTTTGGCGTAAATAACAGTATGTTCTCCTTTTCGTGAATACGTTGTTACCGTGTGCGCTATGGTAAACAGGTTGTTCGCGAAATCGAAGTTCTGCCATTTCAAGCCAACGATTTCACTTCGCCGCAGGCCATAAAAGAATCCAAACAGGACAGCCAGCTCCAGACGAGTTCCTTCGGCTGCATGGATACACTCCAGTGCCTCATCCGGCATATAGAAGCTGCCAATGAAACGTTCGGTTTTTGGACGCTGCTTATGTGCTGCGTTACTTAAAATCACTTTGTCTTCAAGTGCCAGTTCCAATGCTGCGTGGATGGCAGCGTGATAGTGTGCAACCGTCGTTCTCTTTTTCTGCTTTCGTCCGTGCTCTGGATCGCCCTTTCGTTCATACCTGTAAAACTCACGCAGATGCGCCGGCTCCAGCTCAGACAGTTTAATGCCGGTTTCTTTGAAATAGGGATAAACGTTGTTTTCGACACAGTTGCAATAGCCGCTGTATGTGACAGGATCGACCTCTGTTTCTACATAGGACAGCCATGTGAGCATATAGTCGCAAAAGAGAATGTCAGAGGAAATCTTACCGACTGTCGCGAGCTGTGCATTTTGCTGTGCTTCCGGTTTTTCACCCGGAAGATTCCCGTACTCATCGTAGGTTGTGCAGAATTCCTCCAGCTTTTTCTCCGCTGCGCGCTTGTTGCCTTTCTTTACAGCAATTCCTGTGGAAACCCATTTTGAATAGCGTTTGCCGTCGCTGTGCTTGCAGTTCAAGACGGCGTAATAAGTGTTGTTTTTTTCTCGCAGATGACCCGATAACAAATTTCATTGCTCCTTTCACGAGCCGCAAACTCACCTGCCATTGCCTATATAAAACTTATACGGCAGATGTCCACGATTTTCAACGACATTCCATCAAATTCTGCATGAATTCTTATTTTGTTTCATGAATTCCCAGATAGCGTAAAATTTCACGCTTGGGGATGCGGAACAGCCGACCAACATTAAGTTTCTTCAAATCACCCTTTTTAATCAGACTGTACACAGTTTTCGTGCAAACGCCCAGCAATTCACTGGCTTCCTCTACGGTCAAAACATCCGGGTAGTCCGCGAGACGCTTCAGCGAGCGCTTGCTGTATGGCGATGTATTTTTCATTTTTGATCCTCCCGTTAGTTGGGTTAGCCATCCGGCAGTCCGTTCCTGCGCTCCGGTCAAGAGCACGTATTGCAGTCGCTGCTGTGCAGCGTTAGGCCGTGGGTACGCTCATGTCGTCGCATACTGTCCGCGGCTGCTGTATCTCCCTGCCAGATGGGTGTTCGGTTGTCAAGGTGCATTGCTTGAAGGTTCTTACACTAAGAAAATAGGGAGCACTTCGACTTTTTCTGCACAATGATCAAAAATATTTCGAATAAAAATATCCGGCCAGAACGTTTGCATTGTGCCGCTGCATCATAATTCACTTGCTATTCCCTGCATTTTCTTCTATAATGAAAACAATATTTCATCTTAGTTCGGAGGGGTCATATGCCATTGCAGAAAGAGCAGCTGAGTCGCATGACAATCCATGGCTTCAAATCAATTAAAAGCTGTGATATTTCTTTCGGGAAAATCAATGTGCTTATCGGCTCCAACGGTGCAGGAAAAAGCAACTTTATTTCTTCTTTTTCTTTCCTTCAAAACATTCTATCCAAGAATCTCCAGGTATCTGTTGGTCAAAGCGGTTTAAGTTCTCTCTTGTACAAAGGGCGAAAAGAAACGGAGGAAATTGACTTTGAAGTATTCTTTGAGCAGAATTCTTATGGTTTTGTTCTGGTGCCTACCGATGATAACCGGTTGATCTTCCAAAAGGAATACTTCGGCTATCATGGCGGTTGGGACAATGAAACCAATATTGGGCGCGGTCATAGTGAATCGAATTGGGAAACCGGTGCGCATAATCAAATTGACGGCTATGTGATTCCTATTCTTCGCAAGCAGAATTGGCGCGTATATCACTTTCATGACACAGGAAAAGGCGCCAGAGTCAAGCAAGAACACAATATCTCAAACAATAGAGTGCTTATGTACGATGCTGCAAATCTGGCAGCATTCCTATATCGGCTAAAAAATCACTTCAAACAGAATTACGAGGAGATTGTGGATACGATCCGCTTGGTCGCCCCGTATTTTTCGGATTTTGTTTTGGATCCGCAGGAGGGCAATGAAGAGCAAATTGTCCTGCGGTGGCGACAGACCGGCTGTGAGGATATCTTTAATGCCTCTCAGCTTTCAGATGGAACGCTGCGTTTTATTTGCTTGACTACACTTTTACTGCAGCCGCATGAATTGCAGCCGGCCACTATCATTGTCGATGAGCCGGAACTCGGCTTACACCCCTATGCGATCACGATCTTCGCTGAAATGGTGCGTCAGCTTTCCAACGAAAAGCAAATTATTATTTCAACGCAGTCCGTGGAATTGTTAAATGAATTTGATGTAGAAGATGTAATTGTAGTCGATAGAAGCGACAACGGTTCTGAGTTCAGACGCTTAGACTCGGAACAGCTCAAGCTGTGGTTGGATGGAGACTACACATTGGGTGATCTTTGGAAGAAGAACATTTTGGGAGGTAGACTCTCGAAATGAAAACGATTTATATTTATTGCGAAGGTCCCACAGAAGAATCCTTTATTAACACTGTACTGTATCCTTACTTTTTCGCTCTGGGCATTTATGTACGCCCTATTGTCTGTGAAACAAGGCGAGATGCCAACAGGAAATATCGCGGCGGGGTGAGCCGCTATGCAAAGATCAAAAGCGAACTAATGATTCTTTGCAAAAGCCATCCCCATGAGTATGTAACGACCATGTTTGACTACTATGCGATGCCCAGCGACACCCCAGGTATTGCCGATGCAACCACAGATATTTTTGAACGGATCAACAAAATCGAATCCATTATCAACGAGGACATTGGAGAGCGTAACTGCAAATTCCATTTCATGCTCTATGAGTTTGAAGGGATTTTATTTTCCAAACCAGAAACATTTTCTTTGATTGCCGGAGACGAAGTAGTTACTGCTGTTCAAAGAATTCGCGAAGAATTTGAAACGCCTGAACATATCAACAATTCTCCAGAAACCGCGCCGTCAAAAAGACTGGAGGCGCTGATCCCCGGATATGCAAAAATCAAAAATGGAACACAGCTTTCAGATGCTATGGGGATCCATACAATCATGAAACAATGCCCACACTTCAAAAGATGGATTCAAGACATGGCAGCATGGTAAATTATCAAAATGACTACGACACTAAAGGTAACGCCACGGTCTAAAACGAGATAATCCAAGCGACAGTGCATTCTCTGTGCTATCCGAATCAGCCAAATTTTACGATCTCATTCAGTCGGATTCTTAAAGCTGACTCAGTCAATTTGCGCCATTTAGAAATCCCATCATTGACAAAATGCCATAATTCGTGATAGGAAATGATGTAGCTAAAACATAACGCGATTATGGAGGGATAATCATGATTTACACAAAACAGGAAAAACAGAAGCTGGATCGGGTGATCTCGGTGTTTGCGGAGCGGCTGAAGGAAAGCGATGCCTTTGACCTTGTCTGGTCGGACAAGGTGGGATATGTCCTGCTGGACATTTCAACGAATTATGACTATGTAGATAGTGCGCGGCGCATTGAAACGGCAGAAGGACTGTGCGAACTCATGCTGGAGGACATTGCGCTGGATGTGCTCCTGCTGACAGAAAACGAACATTCCATAGAAACGGCAGACCCGTTGGAGCGTGCTGAGATCCTGCGCCGGTGGCAGCCGTTTTTTGAACAGCTTCCGGAGTATGAATATCTCCGGAAGGAATTGACTTCCAAGTGGCCGTAAGCTGCCCTTTCCTTGACAACCACAATATCTTGTGGTAAAGTTGGCTTGTAATTGAGATTTGTGCATACCGCTTGTGGCACGACAGCCGCAGCGTTCGGAGTATTCCGACTTGCACACGTATTGTCAGGCTTTTACGATTTCCGGTAGAGTTGCCATGTCCGCAGGACGGGTTTCTGCCGGATTTCTTTTTTGGGCGCAACGCCCACAGATTGCGGGAATGACCGCGACGCAGAAAAACTGCGCCGCCGAGCGTTCTCGTTCTTTTTTTGCCCAAATGCCGAAAGGCTTTGAGGATATATTTTTTGAGAAAGGCGGTAACCAAATGAAAACAAGAAAGAAATGGCGTCCCGGAGGACGGCAGCGGCAGTCTGCGGCGTATCATCGCAAAGCGGTTCACGAGCGGAAGCGTGTGGTACGGCTGCGGGTGTGGAAGAAGGGAGAAAAGAATGGTGTTGTGGCTGAAGTATGAGCCGCAGGAGTTGGTAGACACGAGCAATCTGAGCAACGAAGAATGGCTGTCCTATCGACGGCGGGGCATCGGCGGCAGCGACGCTGCGGCGATCCTCGGCATTTCGCCATGGCGGACAGCACGGGATCTGTACTATGACAAGCTGAATGTTGTAAAGGCGGACATGGATGAAAACTGGGTCGCGCTGGAAATGGGACATCTGCTAGAGGATCTGGTTGCGCGGATTTTTGCGAAGAAAACCGGGCTGCATATCTTTCAGCGGAAGGTCATGTTCCAGCACCCGCTGTATCCGTGGATGCTGGCGGATCTGGACTACCTTGTGGAGCTTCCGGACGGCAGCAATGCCATTTTGGAGATCAAGACGACAAATTATAACGCCCGAGAAAACTGGTGGTACAACGGCGAGGAGATCGTTCCGGTGTACTACGAATCTCAGGGTCGGCATTATATGTCAGTCATGAATCTGGACAGGGTCTACTTCTGCTGCCTGTATGGAAACAATGAGGATGAGGTCATCATCCGGCATTTGGACCGGGACTATGCCTATGAGTCGGAGCTGATCGCGCTGGAGGATGCGTTCTGGAACGACCATGTGCAGAAGCACCAGCCACCGGACTATATGGAAAGCGGCGACCTTATCTTGCAGAGTTTGCAGAGATGGAAAGGCATTGACCGAAAAGACTTGCCGCCGGCAGCGTTCGGCGCACCGCAGGTCACGCAGATCCACCAGTATTTGCAGCTTCAGGAGGAGAAAAACGCGCTTGCAAAACAGGTCACACAGCTGGATACGCAGATGCAGCAGCTCAAGGGCCTGCTGGTCAGCGAGCTGGACGGCAAAGACTGTGCAACTTGTGCGGACGGTGAACAAAACTATGTTATTTCCTACAATCCCATTCGCAGGCAGGGCATCTCCAAGGACAACATGATCCGCTTGCGGGAGGTATATCCGGAGATCTACGAGCAGTTTGTGGAAACGTCGGAGTCCAGACGGTTCAGCATCAAAATCGCGGCGCAGCCCGCCGCTTGAGTGAGGTGAAAAACGAATGATTGCAGCCTATGATAAGCTTATCTACTTCAATGAAGCCAGCAAATACACCATTCTTCGGATGCGCACAGATGATCCGTCCGTACCGGAAGAAGCCCGTTCCCAATACACGTTCCGAAACCGGATGCTTCGGTTCACCGCTGTCGGCTATGGCCTGCCGCAGACGGATTCCGTCAAGCTGGAGATCGAGGGCGACTGGAAAGAGGGCAAATACGGCCTGCAGCTCCATGTGGAGCACTGGCACGAGCTTGTGCCGCCGACAACGGAAGGACTTCTGAGCTATCTTTCATCGGGTCTTCTCAAGGGCATTGGAGAAAGTACAGCCAGAAGCATTGTCCAGCGGTTCGGCACAGATACGCTCGATGTGCTGGAATACCACCCGGAGAAGCTGCTGGAGATCCGCGGCATCACGGAGCAGAAGCTGGAGGAGATCAAAACGTGTTATGCGGAAAGCCGTGCCATGCGGGATATTATGGAGCTGCTGACACCGTTTCAGGTCACGCCAGTGACGGCGATGAAAATCTATCAGCATTTCGGCCCCGCCTGCACGGATATCCTGCGAAAAAGCCCGTTCCGGCTCTGCGAGATCTCCGGCTTCGGCTTTCGGCGTGTCGATACGATCATCCGGAAGTCCGGCGGCGACCCGCACGACCCGGTTCGTATCCACGGCGCGATGATCTGTGCGCTGGAAAACGCGCGGCAGCACGGGCATCTGTATCTGGAGGTCAATGCCTTGATCACAGAATCCATGCAATTTCTCAACGAGACGATCCCGCTTCCCCAAATGCAGGTCAGGCGTGCGGAGGTAGAGCAGAAATTGCAGCAGATGGCAGAAGACAACGAGATTGTTTCCGACGGTGGTCGGCTGTATCTTCCGCATATTTTTATGCAGGAGGTAGAGACTGCGGCAAAGGCGGCAGCCATGCTCATGGAACACATGGAAAAAATTGATGTGACGCTTCCACTGGAGCAGGTCAAGCAAAAACTCGGCTTGCACTTAACAAAGCGGCAGAGCCGCGGCGTTGAGGTGGCGATGGAGCGGAATCTCTCCATTATCACCGGCGGCCCCGGCACCGGCAAGACGACGGTGCTGAAAGCCATCATCGAGGTTTACCGGATTTTGCACCCCAAAAACCGCATCGTCCTCGCCGCACCGACCGGCAAGGCCAGCCGACGCATGGCACAGAGTACCGGTATGCTGGAGGCGTTGACGCTGCACAGTCTGCTTGGCTTGCAGGGCGATTTTTGCAGCAAGGACAAGCAGGATAAGCCGTTGCAAGTTGATTTTCTGATCGTGGATGAGGCGTCCATGGTGGATATGTGGCTGGCGCATCAGCTGTTTACGCGCCTACAGAAGGACACGAAACTCCTGCTGTTGGGCGATGTGGACCAGTTGGAGAGCGTCGGCGCGGGCAATGTGTTCGCGGAGCTGATTGGAAGCGGCATCGTGCCGGTGACGGTTCTCGATGAGATTTTCCGTCAGTCCAAGGACAGCCTGATCGCCTATAATGCCAAATTCATCAACGAGGAAAACAGCAGCCTGTTCTATGGTCCGGATTTTCAGTTCGTCAAGGCAGAAAATCAGGAGGAAACCGCAGCGCAGATCCAGACGCTCTATCTGCGGGAATTGCAGGATACGTCCATTGGACAGCTTCAGATCATCTCGCCCTATCGGACGGATGGAGAAGCGTCCTCCAACGGACTGAATGCGCTGATCCGCGAGACGGTCAATCCGCATACGGAAAAGATTCCGGAGTTTGCGTTCGGAGAGCGTATCTTTCGCCTGCACGACCGTGTGATGCAGACCAAGAATAATTACAATCTGGAAGGTTATGATTCCGCGTGTAAGCAGAAATTCAAGGGTGTGTTCAACGGCGACATCGGGAGCATCTGCAAGATCCTACCCGATAAGCTGTGCGTGGATTTTGATGGGCGCATCGTGGAGTATTCCAAAACGCAGCTCGGCGATCTGGAAGCGGCATATGCCATTACGATCCATAAGTCGATGGGTTCGGAGTACGAAACGGTCATCATTCCCATTTTGATGGCACACCGCATTTTGCTGACGAAGAATCTGATCTATACCGCCGTGACACGCGCAAAGAAGCGTGTCATTCTGGTCGGTCAGAAGCGCGCACTGTTTCTGGCGATCCACTCCGGCAGAAAGGTCAAACGGAACACCTGCCTTGCCGAACGGATCTTAAAGTACAATCAGGTATTCAGACAAAAGGCTCTGCCGCAGGGCGCGACAGAGCAGAAATTGAAAAAAGCCGGTTAAGTTGAGATGGATGTGCAGAATTTGCGCAGTCATCTCTTATTTTATTTATGGAAGGAGTTCTAAGAAATGAATGACAACAAATCCACTGTGATGAACAACGCCGCTGTGCAGCAGCTGCGCAAGGTGCCGGGCTTTGACCCGATGAAGCTCCTGCGCAAAACGATCTCCGTCAAAACCGGGCACCCGGTCTGGAAGCTGGATCTCCGCTATAAGCGGCTCTGGTTCCGTCTGGCTTGCCCGAACGGAAGGATGCTCCTGAAGCCGCTGCGCATCAGCGACCAGCTGGCAATTATCGAAGCGCAGGTTTATTTCAGCAAGGACGATCCGGTTCCGGCCGCCAGCTTTACCTCCGAACAGCGCAGGGAGAATATCCCCGGCGGGGAATTTCTCCGTGCCGCGCAGGAGGACGCGCTCAACATGGCACTGGAAAACGCCGGTTTCGGCATCCAGTTCTGCGACGTGAGCCGCGACTACGGCGGCGAGCTGTTTGGGTCAGAAGTGCCGATCCAGGCAGAAGCATCTGCCGAAGAAACCGAAACATCCATTGCGCCCATTGTGGAGGAAACCGTCACAGAAACACCGCAGACGATGGATACGGATTCCGCGCTCGCTGAGCAGCCTGTCGTGGAAACAACGGCGCCTGTTGTGGAAGAAACGCCTGAGCTTCATGTCGTACCGCCCCATCAGGAAGAAGCTGCGGAAGAAGTTGCAGAACAGCCACAGGCCGCGTCCTATACGGCAGATATGGATGTCAGCGAGATCACGCAGCGTATGACGGTGGACGAAGCCAAGGCCGTCGTGGTGCAGATCGGCACCTGCCGCGGCTGGACGCTCGAACAGGTCGCACAGCGCCGCCCGGCGAGCCTCAAGTGGTATCTCTATGGCTGCGATCAGGCGGACAATATTCTCAAAGCCGCAGCGTCCGTTCTGCTGGACAATCTGCAGCAGAAAGCCGGATGAAGCGTCAAGTTTGGATGAAAGGGTGTGGCCGTTATCAGAGCCGGTTCTTCGCAGTTTCCGTTCCACATTACAGACATTGCAGCGCTGCTGCGGCTCAATATCCGCAGACGCGGCCCGGATTTTCTGTATGTGGACTGCCCGCTTTGCGGCGATCATCGCGGCAAGCTCTACCTGAAAACGTCACGGGACGTATGGCACTGTAATTACTGTCAGGAGTCCGGTGGGATGCTGGCGCTCTATGCAAAGGTCTACGGCATCAGCAACGCGGACGCCTATCGGGAGATCTGCGAAGCGCTTCAAACCGGAGATTACGCGCCAGAGTACCAGAGCTACCAGAACCGGCAGCCGCAGGAAATCGCGCAGTCGGCCAGGGCACCCCGGCAGGCGATCCATCAGACGCTTTCGATGCTGTTTTCCATGCTGTCGCTGACGCCGAAGCACCGTGCGCATCTGCGCGAGGTGCGCGGCCTGACGGACGACCAGATCGAACGGTTCGGCTTCAAAAGCACCCCGCCGCCCTATCTCTGCAAGAGTCTGACGGTGCGGCTTTTGAAGCAGGGGTGTACCCTGCAGGGAGTCCCCGGATTTTATCTGGCGGAGGACGGCAGATGGACGGTTCGCTTCGGAACGCGCACGGCCGGGATCTTGATCCCGGCCAGAAGCGCAGACGGACTTGTCTGCGGCGCGCAGATCCGGCTGGATACACCCATCCGGGAGGAAAACGCGCCCGCCGATAAGGAGGGCACGAAGTACCTCTGGCTGTCGTCAAGCAGCAAGCCGATGGGAACATCCTCAGAAAGCCCCATCCACTTTGTTGGCGATCCGTGTTCCAGAGTAGTCTATGTGACGGAAGGGTTACTCAAAGCGGACATTTGCCATGCCTTGATGAACCGCACCTTTGCGGCGACCGCCGGAGCAAACAACGTGTCCAAGCTGGACGAGCTGTTTGCGTTCCTCAAAAAGAACGGCACGGAGGAGATTATTGAGGCGCAGGACATGGACAAGTATCGGAATGTTCACGTTGAGAAAGGTGCCTCCAAGATCTATCTGATGGCACGAAAGCACGGACTGCAATGCCGCCGGCTGACGTGGAATCCCAACTATAAGGGGTTAGATGACTGGCAGCTTGCGCTCCGGAAGAACGCTGGGAAAGCACCGAAAACAATGACGTTCCGGGAGCGGTATCTGTACGGCGCGTGTGCGTTTTCCGAGATAGATGCCTGCGTGGAACGATGGCACAAGGCACAGCCGGATGGTGTGTCCTTGCAGGCATACCTCGGCTTGCCGGACGAAGAATACCAAGCCTTTTTACAGCCCGGCGGCAACGCACGGCTGGCAGCGCTTTTGAACGCACAGCGTAAGCAGCTCGGCTGCCGCATCTATCAGCTGGAATTTACGGACACGGAGAAAACGAAACCGTTCGCGTTCTCCGGGATCGACGCGCTTCACAAGGCAGGCTTTCAGCAGCCACCCGCGAGCGAATACCGGCTGGTGCATGATGAAACGCTCTATTGTCCAAAAGACGAACCGGATCTTGCTGTGCTGGAGCGTGTCTTTGACCGCTATAACGGCGAGCTACCGGCGGACTATCCAGGGCGCTGCATTGCACCGTCCGATGTACTGGAGCTGTACGATGCGGAAAAGCGGCGGTATTACTATCGGGATATGAAGCAGTTCGTGCCGGTGGCGTTTTCTCCGCTGCTGACCCGGAAAATGAAAAAATGAAAGGAAACAGCGTATGAGAAAAATTACGGTTCTGGATTTTGCAAATCAGATCGGCATCCTCAGTGACGAGGTTCCTGTGATCGTAAAAACGGACAGAAAGGTCATTGGACGCTTCCGCTGCTTATACGAAATACCGGAAACGGCGATGCCGGGCGTGCTCGAAGCGAAGATCGACCATGTCATTCTGCGATCCGACGAGATCACGATTCAGGTCAAGCTGAAAGCAGTCACGACCTGAATCGCTACTGACGCGGATAAGGAAAAATAACGAAAGGAAGAAAAATCATGAGTTTTTTCTATGAGATATTAAACGACGGAACACCCTACCGCAGAAAGAAGCTGCGCGTAAAGAGGTTGATCCTGACGATTGCGGCTGCGCTGTTTATGCTGATTACGCTGCTTTGCAGCTTCGCAATTATTCCATCCGGTTACACCGGTGTGAGAACGACTTTTGGACAGATCGATACAGTGGCAGTTTCCAATGGGTTTATTGTAAAGATCCCATATGTGCAGAGCATCAAGCGCGTCAACAACAAGCAGCAGGAAGTATCCTATACGGATCAAATTTGGGGCGAGAGTTCAGAGCGCACAGTCGTTTATGCCGCGGGCGTGACGGTTACATACCGGATCAACCCGGACTACTCCGCATGGATCTATGCGAATGTGTCCGACTACAAACAAAACGCTTTGCCGCAAACGCTGCTTTCGTCGGCAATCAAGGCGGCAATGGTGTCATTGCCCTCCGACGAGGTAACAAATCGAGCCAAAATCGAACCGATTGCGCGGCAGCAGCTGCAAACGGCGATCGACCAGAAATACGGTGGGAATCCGGTCATCAGCATTGTTGCTGTGAATATCGATGATATGGATTTTGAGGAATCGTATAATCAGGCGATTGCAGAAAAACAAATTGCGCAGATGGTGTTTGAGAAGCAGCAGATTCAAAATGAAACCGCCGTCAGCGCAGCCGAAGCAAAGGCAAAGGAGCAGTTGATCGCGGCAGAAGCCGATGCGAAGCAGAAGCTTGTTGCATCCAAGGCAGAGGCCGATTCTGTCCGTTCACTTGCCGAGGCGCAGGCAGAAGCGAACCGCAAGCTGGCGCAAAGCGTTACGGATATCCTGATCGAGTATGAGAAGATTGAAAAGTGGGATGGCCGCCTGCCGACTGTTTCGGGCAGCGGCGCGCTTGTTTGCGTGGATGGGATTGCCGGTGAGTGACGCACAGGCGGAAAGCAAATCCGCACTTTTGCAGCTTCGCACATTTTGCCGCAGCCTTGGCGTGCACGTCCGCGAAGTGCAGGACGGCGCCAGCTTTACGGCAATGCTCTGGGAGGACGCAGACAGCATGAGTGAAAATGCTGCCGCTGAGATCCAGAGGAAAATCAAACGAAAGACCGCAGAATATCCGGGATTCGTGTGCTACTGCTTCGACGCATTCAGCACGCTGATCTATCGGGTATAACACATGGATGGGCGCAGCAGGATCGCTGCGCCCATTTTCTATCGGAAAGGAGTTTTATCATGGGCGTATTTTCAGAGCTTGATCTGGAAAACCAGCAGGCAGAATTGGAGGGGCACGGTTCCAAAGCGGCCGAAGTGCAGACCTTGCAGGCAAAGCTGATCCAGCAGCACGAGCAGAAAAAAGCTGCCGCCGCTTCGGAAGCGCCGAGCAAGGAGCCTGCGGCGAAGCCGGTTGCCAAAACGGAAGCAGAGCAGGAAGATCCTGCGGCAGCAGAAACAGAACGGCGCCGCCAGCACGAGGAAGCAGAAGCCAAACGGAAAGCAGAATGGGAGCGGCAGCAGGAGGAAAAACGTGCCGCAGAAACGGCAGCTCTTGCAAAAATTGAGCAGATGAGCGAGACGGAGCTGGTCAAGGCGTCGATGGAGCGCATGAAAAAGGAAACTGAACGCCTGACGCGCCGGAATCTCAAGGAATGCGTTTCCGAGTATGTGCAGACGCTCTGCCTCAGTGATCCCGCGTTCGCGCGGATGGTCATGCACCCGCGCAAGAGCATGGCGCATTGCCTGCAATATATCAACCGGAAAGCGCGGGAATATCTGCTCGCGGAAATGAAGGATAACGGCATGGAGCAGCGGCCGGACGGTATTTACGGCGGAGATGTGCCGGAAGACACCTGCTACGACTGGGCGGAAGAATACTACCGGGACGCAAACGCAAAAGAAGACGAGGTTATGAAAGAAACATTCGTTCCCAAGGCTTATATGAGCGCTGCGGCAAAAAACAAACGCCAGCCGAAAAAGGAAAAACCGGCTGCGAAGCCCGCGCCGGTCATCCAGATGCCGAAAGCAGAGCCTGCCCCCAAAGAAGAACAGGTTTCCATGTTTGATCTGATGGGAGGTATGGCCGGATGATCGCTTATAAAGGAATGTGCCCAGGTATGGTCTGCCTTGGCTATCAGCTAAAGATGGGCTTGAATGTAACGGAACAGGCAAATTGTCAGGCGAATGGGTTTCATTGCGCGGCAAACCCGATGGACTGCCTGCGCTATTATGGGGATTTTCAGAACTCGGAATACTATCTGGTTCGTCCGTGCGGCGATCTGGATGAGGATGCGGTAGATTCCAGAATCTCCTGCACACAGCTCTGGGTGCTCCGAAAGCTGGAGCCACAGGAGTTTTTTCTGCATGCGCTTGCGTATATGGCAGACCATCCGCAGATGCCGGATGGCTGTGATGTCAAAAGAGAACGTGCGCAGGCATGGAACGGCTACGCCGTCGTGCGCGGCAAGCGCCCGCGCGCAAAGGGCAAGCTCGGAGATATTCTGGCATTTGCCAGAGAAGCTGTGAACGGACCGAAGATCGAGCATCTTTCGCTGTGCGTGATCGACGGCAAGGAGCGTCTGCCGGATACCTGGTATGATGACAATTTTGAAGAATGTGAGGCGGTATAAACGAATGAAGCGAAAAGAATTAGAAAAATTGCCTGTTCTGCGGGCAACGACCGCGATGCTCGAACAGGCGGAAAAAGAACCGATGGTACAGACCGGATATTTCCGAAAAGAACTGCGCTATGAACACGAGCACTACGCCAGATGCAAACAATTTGACCGGATTCTGAAGGTCGCGATCTATCTGACGAAAAATCTGGTCGCCGGCGGCAGAAAGCCGGTGTATGAGCTGTTTCTCGACTACGACGCGCAGAATTTCCTGACATACAGCTTCGCAGAAAAAAAGTGGCGTACTGCAATGCTCCACAATTTACCGCAGCAGGGATTTGGTATCTATGACGTGCAGATCTCATCCCGTGACTCCGCTGTGATCAGCCAATATCTGCATTCTAAATGGGGTGCGATTGTGGCGATCCGGGAGTTTCAGGAAGGGATTCGGGAAAAGCAGCTTCTGGCACGGCACAAGAAAGAAACTGATCCGTGGGATGCGGCAATGGCGCTCGTACCTCCGCTTCCGAAGGACTGGGCCAGATGGGTCAGCAAGGTCGGCGTTGAGCGGAATTATATGTTCTATCGCTATCAGCGCGGCGGTGCAAAAACTGGCTACTGCAGCTACTGTGACCGCGAGGTTCCGATTCGGAAGCCGAAGCACAATGCGTTTACCAGATGCCCCAGATGCAGAAAATCGGTGCAGTTCAAATCCTTTGGCAAGATGGGCTGGCTGCGTACAGGGCGAAATATCATGTATTTGATGCAGCCCTATCCGGGCGGCTTTGTGATCCGGGAGTTCTGGGCGGAGCGTTCCTACAGCAAGAAAACATACCGGAATGTTGAGGCATTTTGCCATGAATTCCGCCGTGCGATCTTCGACGCGGGTACAAACCCGACGCAGGCATTTTACTGGGGTGTTTATAAGCAGCGCGCATCGCGTTGGATCAAAGGCTGTAACTGCTCTATCGGTTATATGGGAAACGAGAGCGGCCGCGTGTATGGAAAAACGATCCCGTACCTTGCCAAAACCTGCTTGCAGTGGACCGGCCTTCCGGAATTGATTCATGCAAACATGAAGACAGACCCGGAAAAATATCTTGTCGTACTGAAAAAGATGCCGGATTTGGAGCAGTTGGTAAAGGCAGGTCTGTTCCGGCTTGCGGTGGAATGCACACAGGATTACTACGGCATGGAACGGATTTTCCAGAGAGCACCTGCACAAAAAGGGCTTGCGCCCAAACTTGGCCTGAATCGGCTGGAGCTTGCACGGCTGCGGAAGAATCAGGGTGGGCGTGCATTTCTGGAATGGCTGCAATTTGAAAAGCAGGCAGGAGGGCCGATCTCAGATTTTGCGATCCAGTGGATGTGCAAAGAGCATATTGACCCGCAGCAGCTGCAATTCATTGCAGATCGGATGCGCTATGGGCAGATCCAGCATTACCTGAACAGGCAGATGCAGGAACTGAATTTGAGCAGCGAACGTGTCATTGAACTGTGGCGGGACTACCTTTCCATGGCGTTCCGCTTCGGTTATGACACAAACGACCCCATCGTGTATCGTGTACGCAAACTTCTGCAGCGGCATGACGAATTGGCCGCCCGCGGAGAGGAAAAGCAGTTGACCCTTCGTGCCGGAGAGCTCCTTCAGACATATCCGCATATAGAACAGAATTTGCAGGCGATCCGGGAAAAGTTTGCTTTTACAGGAAAACAGTTCCAGATTCAGGTTCCAGATAAGCTGGAAGATATTTTCATGGACAGCCGGAAGCTCTGCCACTGCATTGCCAACAGTGATGTCTACTGGGAGCGTATGGAGCGCAGGGAGAGTTATCTGCTGTTTCTGAGAAAGACAGCCGAACCGGACACCCCCTATTATACCGTAGAGGCAGAGCCGGGCGGCACGGTACGGCAGGTCCGCACCCAGTATAATCGCCAGAATGACGATATTGGCGAGGTGCGCGCATTCCTGAAGATCTGGCAGAAGCAGCTTGCCAAGCGGCTGACGCAGAAAGATAAGCAGCTTGCGGCCGACAGCCATGAACTGCGCGTCAAAGAACTGGTGCAGCTGAGGAACGACCAGATCACCGTCCATACGGGTGACCTTGCGGGCCGTTTGCTTGTGGATGTGCTGACAGAGGATCTGATGGAAGCGGCATAAGAAAACGGAGTGGGAGCGCAGCGGCGCTTCCACTCCCATAGAAAGGACTGAAAACATGGATCATATCACAGAGGCGTTTTACAACGTCATGTATCAATACAAACTGGCCTTTACGCCGGACGGCGTGCAGGCGAACCTCGATCAGTGGCGGCAGCAGAAAACACCGCTTCTGGAGCTGCTGCGCCGCCACCCGAACTGGCGGGAACAGGAGCTTGCGGTCGTGTTCGATCTGTCCGAGCAGCGGCAGCTTGACCGGGCCTGCGTGGATGAAACAAAGTTTGAAATGTTGACGCTCGCGGAGGAAGCAGGGCTGACCGGCAAACGGCTGGAAGAATTCCGTGACGCGCTGGACGCTGCAACAGCGGACTATGCGACCGTTCCGGACGAATCCCGGCTGCCGGTGATCCGGAACCGCGGACATATCAAGTGCGATGCCGGCATGAAGGCAAGCCGCATCATCAACCGGCTGTGCGCAAAATTCGGCATCGACCAATATGAAACAGAGCGGGAGCTTGGACACGGTGAGACGCTGCATACCGCACGGGTCAAGCCCTACAACGCGGTTTTCGCGCGGCTGGCTGATGCGCTCAATCCGGTGCGGATCAGCAAGACCGGCGTGCTGTCCGTCCATCCGTGTGACTTCTTGGAAATGTCGGCGAAGAAAAACGCATGGCATTCCTGTCACTGTTTAGCTGACGGTGGATGGAAGGCCGGCTGCCAGTCTTATATGGGCGACGGCGTGAGCATGGTATTCTTCACAGTCGATGATGAGGTCAAGGATCACTTTTATCGTGCACGGCGGCTGACCCGGCAGATCTTCTGCTATCACGCTGGCGTGCTGCTGCAATCGAGGTTGTATCCGCAGAACGACGATGATGTACGGAAGCTGTATCGAAGCATCGTGCAGGGCGTCATTGCAAGATGCCTTGGCCTGCCGAACCTCTGGAAAACGAATACGACCCTTACGGAAATCCGACCTTACTGGACGACCGCGCAGGGCAGCCTGCATTATACGGACTATGAGAATGGCTACGCCGCGCTGTCGCTGATGAAGGGCTATGGAGATTATGGGCATCTGGATATTGGAAGCGCATCGCGCTGCGTCGGCTGCGGCCGAACCCACGGGCGCTGCAATTCGACACGATGCGGGGAATGCGAAGAACTGTGCGTCTGCAAGGCGTGCGGGAATCTGGTTCCAAAGGACAGCGGACATTACATAGACGGCGACGGATTTTATTGTGCCGACTGTGCGCAGCCCTGTTCCTACTGTAGAGAGCCGGTACAAAAAAGTGAGTTAAGAGCAGCCATGAACAGACGGGGACGCGCAGTTTTTCTTTGCCAATCCTGCGCAGAGCGGGAGCTGGAAAGCTGCAGTGCCTGCACAGCAAATTATCATTGCGCAGATCTGCGCGCAGTTATGTTTTGCAATAGAAGCCGATACGCCAGAATAAGATTGGAGGAGCAAAATGCGTAAATTATACGAGCAGTGTTTGAGCCAGACACAGTTTTCTGTGCTCAATTTTGAGCAGATCTTTCAGCTTTCGCAGAAGCGTCTCAAGCGGGAACTGAAGGCGGAACTGATTGCAAGCGGATATACCGTGCAAAAACAGAAGGGCTTTTTATATGCAGCGGGTACGCTCCCTGTCCTGCTGGTCGCGCATCTGGACACCGTTCACTATGACCCGCCGGAAACGATCTGCTATTCTACGGACGGAACTATCATGATGTCGCCGCAGGGAATTGGCGGTGACGACCGGGCTGGCGTTTACATGATCCTGCGACTCGTTCAGGACCTTCATTGTCATGTCCTGTTTTGTGAGGCTGAGGAAACCGGCGGCCACGGTGCAAAGGCTTTTGTGCAGTCAGGAATTGTTCCGAAGGTCAATTATATCGTAGAATTTGACCGTATGGGCAACAATGACGCAGTGTATTATAATTGCAAAAATGAACAGTTTGAGCAGCATATCTGCAGCTTCGGCTTTCAGACGGCGTTCGGGAGCTTCAGTGACATTTCCATTCTGGCCCCGAAGCTTGATCTTGCGGCCGTGAACCTCAGCACCGGCTATTATAACGCGCACCGGGTAAATGAATTTGTGCGTCTGGATGAAGTAGAGAAACTGATCGGCCGTGTAAAAACTCTGCTGCAGGCAGAAACGGGCCGCTTTTCCTATTCCGACAGACCGTTGCCATGCACTGCACAAATGGAGTGGTCGGCCCCACAGCGGAAAAGGCTGCAGGCCCTGTCTAACGAACATATTGTAGAGGTCAACCATCAGGCAATCGCCGACGGCCGCGGATATTATATGGACGAAAGCGGCAGAATTTATCTCTATCTTGATGAATGCGACCGCATGGTACATATCCGAGACGCGGAAGCAGTCTACTCGGACGGGGCTGACGCGATATATCAGGTGGGTCTGGCGAAAGAATACATGACCATAGAAATGGAAGAAGCCATGCGTCTGCTGGAGCAGGAACGCGCGGCAGGATAATATGCCGCCCACCCTGCAAACAGGCATCTGTCCGCTTGCAGGGTGGGCATACTTCTGATATAATAATTAAAAACTACGGCAAAGGAGGCAGAATGATGATAAACGGATGGATCATGAGCGGAGATACTGCAGTTGCGTCTTTTTATGGCAGAATTGTGACACCGATTCTGCCGGAGCGATGCCCGCTTTGCTTCCAAAAGGGTGAAGACCTCGAAATGTGGCTGGAATCAAGAGCCATCGACCGGCACCGCACAAACAGCAGGATTCTGAAGCGAATTCTGCGCCTTGGCGATACATCCGATCTGAACACGGCGCTCCACGTGCATGGCGCGACGATCACGGACAATTATTGGGTCAAGACAGAGGACGAAGCCGGGCTTACCTGGGCAGATGTCGGCTTCCGCGAGAATTATTTTGCCGACCTTGCACTCAGCGGCCGGTTCAGCAGTATCGCAAAGAATTACTCGCCCGAGGAGCTGCACACAGCGACGCCGGAGCTGACGAACATCGGCAGCTACGAAAAATGCTGGCGGCAGCAGGACGGCCATTGGGTCATGGTGAAAAGCGGAACGCCGGAAGAACATTTCTCCGAGATTTTCACGGCGACGCTCGGCAAGCATCTCGGCTTTCTTATGGCGGAATATACACTGGACGGCACGTATGTCGTTTCAAAGGATTTCACGGAGGGCCGGCTGAATTTTGAGCCGATGGCAAATCTGGTGCAGGACAACGAGGACTATGACTACAACTATGATGTCCTGCAAAATCTAAATCCGTCGCTTCTGAAACCCTATCTGGATATCCTGTTTATGGACGCGCTGGTGTTCAACGTTGACCGCCATACGCAGAACTACGGTCTGCTCCGCTCCCGCGAAACGGGCGAAATTCTCTCGATGGCACCGAATTTTGACAACAACATGGCGCTGATCTCCAGAGGCTACGCAAGCGACCTGAGCAGAATTGCAAATCCACTCATCGGGCAGTTTCAGGAACTGCTGCGAGAGAAAAGTATCCAATATCCTGTTCCGAAGCTGACAAAAAAGACTTTGGAAACCATCGTGAACGAGATCATGCCGGACGCGGAGATCCGCAGAGATTATGTTGTCCGGTTCGTCTGGCAGAATTATGAGCGCCTGTGCGCAATGTAAGCAGAAACCGAACCGACAGCACACTTCTAAATGTGTGCTGTCGGTTTTTTTGTGCGTCTTTTGTTGAACCTGCCGTACTCCATGCGTATAAGAGAAGTACGGGAGGTAAAATACAATGCTAATTTCTATTGACCACGGGAACAAACAGGTAAAAACGATCCATCATGCGCCGTTCACGTCCGGGCTGGTATGCAGCGAGGTACGGCCATTTGGCGGTGAAACGCTGACCTATCAGGGACGGTATTATACGCTCACCGACCAGCGGATTCCATATCGCCGCGACAAGACGGAAGACGAACGCTTCTTCGTACTGACGCTTTTTGCGATTGCGTATGAACTGGAAGCTGCGTCTTTCTACGGAGCGGGCCCGGTGCGTGTGCAGCTTGCGGTCGGCCTGCCGCCGGCACATTACGGTGCGCAGCAGAAACGGTTTGCGGAATATTTTCTGAATCGAGGCACGGTCAGCTTCACGCTGCATGACAGGCAGTACGAGATTCTGATCGACGAGGTCAGCTGCTATCCGCAGTCGTATGCCGCGGCCATTACCGTATTCCAGACGCTGCAAAACAGCCCCAGAGCGCTTATCATTGATATTGGAGGCTTCACAGCGGACTATCTGCTGCTCCGGAACGGCGAGGGCGACCTGAGCGTCTGCGATTCGCTGGAGAACGGCGTGATTCTGCTCTACAACCGGATCAAATCGCGCGTTGCAGCCGAACAGGATTTGCTGCTGGACGAGGCGGAGATCGACGCGATCCTGCTTGGCAGAGACAGCGGACAGCCCGATGCGGTATCACAGATCGTGCGACATCAGGCGCAGGAATTTGTCAGCGATCTGCTCAGTTCGCTGCGGGAGCGGATGCTGGAATTGAAAAGCGGAAAGGTGATTTTCACAGGCGGTGGGGCCGTTCTGCTCCGGCAGCAGATCGAAGCGTCGGACAAGGTGCGAGGGCCTGTTTTTATTGAGGACATCGCCGCAAATGTGAAGGGCTATCAGCTTCTATATCAGGCGGAACGGATCGGTAGACACAATGGATATTAAAAAAGATCCCGGAAAATTCACGATCCGCTTCTGTATGTCCGACCCAAGGCAAAAGAGAGCCGTCGAGGAATTGAACGCCCAGGGGCGCTTGAAGGCACAGTTTCTGACCAATGCCATTCTGCATTACGTTGGAATTGAAAACGGCAGCGGTGGCCCCTCACGGGCCGAGCTTGAAGCAATCGTCCGTTCCATACTGGAAAACACTCCACGGTCAAGCCAGACGGCTGGAGCGCCAGCAGAAAGCAAGGTGTGCGCCAATGCGGCACCGAATACATTCTTAACAGAAGAAAACCTCAATACGATTGCGGGCACGCTGAAAGCGTTCCGCAAATAATGTCAGCTACAGAATCTCCACAGAAGATTTGCAGATCTTCTGTGGAGTTTTTTATAAGTACACCAGCGCAGTGGGTAAACGGACATTTTAAGACTATTATAAAGTATGATTGCCTCCGACAGTATAAAAATCAAGATAATATGAATTTATAAAGGTATATCTACCTCTATACATTTCTGTATCATTTTAAACGTGCCAGTTAAAATATAAGTAGCATTTTTTAGAAGCTGAGGTGGCGTATGTCCGTATCGTACAAAGTAATTGGCCGGCATATTCAAGAAGCGAGAAAACGAATGAAATTGACACAACGGGAAATCGCAGAAAAACTGAATATGTCTGATACGTATTACGGAAAGATCGAGCGCGGTGAATGTCGTGCGAATCTGGAACGTTTGGCTCAGATCAGTGTGCTGCTGAATGTCCCGTTGGAGGATTTGATCAGCGGCTGCATGGAGAATGCTGTGCCGAGCAATGCAGATAATCCGCAAAAGCTCAGTCTTGCCAGTCAGTTTTCAGAAATTGCCTATGGCTGCTCGGAGAAAAGCCGCAACCTTATGCTGCGCGTATGCAGAGACATTGCGCAGACTGACAGAGAATAAAATACCGATCCCTCAATGCCCGTTCATTTGAGCGGGCATTTGCTTTTCACAGCGGTGCGGTCAACGGTGGAAAAGCAATCCTACCCAGCAAAGTCCGGAGGCGTAAACACAGACCGTGAGCAATGATCCCGCAAATACCAGCTTACTCGTATATATCCGCTGTTACAGCATCTATGATTCTCAGGCCCCGCCGCATCGGATCTTTCCAAGATGCAGAAATCCCCCGTATCCGTCTGTTTTGTCCGAACAGCAGAACAGATAAATACGGAGGGTGCCATGCAATATAGAAACAGCGGAACAAGCGAAGAACATGTGATTCAGAACCAGTTTACCGCATATTTGCTGGTGGCGCTGCGGCGAAGAAAGAGGGCCGTTCTTTCCCACCGCGATAGCCACCAGCAGCATGAACAGCCTATGGAATCAAGCGACAATGTATTTGCGTCCGCTTATGACATGGAAGACGCAGTATGCCGGGCGCTTGATCTGCAGACCGAATATGCCGCACTGATGCGACTTCTGGAAAAGCTTCAGGAGCGCGACAGAATGATATTTCTTTCCAGAGCGTTGGAAGAACGCTCATTTGCAGAGTTGGCCGACGAATTTCATATAGGCTATAAAGGAGTAGCCGCGATTTATTACCGCACAATCCAGCGAATCAAGAAAGAATTGGAGGAACGGAAATGAACTTCCTGGAACTGCTGATCTGTGCCAAAGCCGGAGACAACGAAGCTGCTGAACGCATCCTGACGATGTATCAGCCTATTTTGGTGAAGGAATCTGTTCTTGACGGAGCGCTCGATGAAGATCTGTATCAGGAGCTTTGTCTGCAGCTTTTCCTTTGCATTCGGAAATTCCGTATTTAATCATGTCTAAACAGGAAGGATGCCTCTTTTTTGGCATCCTTCTTTTCATATAACAGATACGCAAATAGAATCCACCCAGCCATAACACCTGGCGGTAATATGTGAATGGTGGATAAATGCTCCGAAAACTTTTCCCAAAGTGTAGCACTCAGGGATTATCGGTTGACTTTCTCCGTAATTTCAGTGGCCTTCGGCGCACTGACCAGAATGCTTGACGGCGAATAAACTTTACGAACAAATATCCAGAAGTGCGATTTTTTGAATTGCACGCCGCTTGGATTCCAAAGATGGATGCACATACAACTTTAGAGTGGTGCGAACGTCCGCATGGCCCAACAGCTCACTCAGGCTCTTGACATCCATGCCTGTCTCGATGCAGCGTGTTGCGAACGTGTGCCGCAGCACATGAAAATTTCGGTACCGGATATTGCACCGCTTCAGGAAACCGCTGAAATAGTAGCGAAGCGTACGCGGTTCCATCGGCTTATCCGCTCGGCCAGTCAGAACATACGCATTTTCAGGCAATCCCCGGACTGCCGTTTTGAGGTGAGAAAGCAGGTCCGATGGGAGCGGGATCACGCGCTCCGAAGCGTCGCTTTTCGGCGTTTGCACCAGCAGTTCCGTTTTCTTGCTCGCCTGAACTCGCTGCACGGCGCGTGAAATGTCTATCGTACCGGCTAAAAAGTCGATATCAGATACCTTCAGCGCACAGATCTCGCCGATCCGCATCCCGGCGCACAAGGCCAGCAGAATGCCGGCGTTCTTTTGATTGGACACATCTTGAATCTCCCTTGCCATCAACTGCACCTCCTGATCTGAAAAGACGCGCACACGCTTTTGTTTGCATGACGGCAGCGGCATATTCAGCGCATCCGTGTAAATGTGGAACTCTTTCTGCGCAAAGCGGAGCGCACTTTTAAGCAGTACAGCCAGATCTCGTACACTCTTTTCAGAGAGCGGGCCGCCGGTGCGCAGATTTCCACACTTCCGTTTCTCAGCTAGATACCCAGAAAGTTCTTTCGCCGTCAAACCTGCGACACGTCGCTTGCCGAGCTTTGGAAGAATGTGAAGGTCAATGACGGTTTTATAGCGGGCATACGTGGACGGCTTCACATCCGCATGACTTAGAAACGATTCAAAAAGCTGATTTACTGTCAAAACGGATGCCCCGGTGCTGCGCGGCGCAGGCTCCGGCGCACATGCCCGAAGCCGTTCGCGGATCTTATTCCGAACGTCTGAGCAGCTCCGCCCGTAAACGGATACATATTGCGCGCGCCCATCCGGCTTCCTGCCGCAGATATAACGGCCCTCCCAGCGTCCATCCCGACGCTCATAGATGTTCTCGCCTGTGTTTGACAAGAGAATCCTCCTCCCCAATAAAATGCTGTTACCAGAATGCTGACGGCGAATCGACTTTTTTGCAAACTACGAAACCAGTAAATTCCCCCAAATTGACGAACGATCATTTGTCAATCCAATAATTTTTTATCGTCTTACTTGAAAATGAGCGGGAATCAGATTGACAATTTTCTGCCATGCTGTATAATATGAGTGAAATAATGCGAAAGTCATGGAACTTGTCTGGTTTCAAAGTGCTACACTTTGGGAAATGCGAATGCCGTGTTTTCTATTTTAGTAGGGCACGGTGAGCAAAGTGTAATACTGTTCAATTTTACAATTTCATATCGTTGGTTTTTGTTTGCTGAGGATGTGTAATCACAGGTCGCGGCCATGTTTGGACTGAGCTTGTGATGAAAGAGGAAGGCTGTGCGCATTGGGAGTGTGCGCGGCTGCTCGCCCGGAGCCGTAAGGATGAGCAAGATTCCAAAGTGATCTGAGGGAAAGCGTAAGACAGCGCTTGTTCGCAGGTCATGTGGCCGAAAGGCCGCCATTGTGGGGTTTCCCATGAGAAGGTAGGAATCAGAGCGCGGATGCGATCTGCATCCATAGTCCGAGTCGGAAGAATCGCTATTCTCACTGCATGGGATGCTGTCTGTTTTATGATCCCGCGATGTGCAGGAGGTAAACAAAAACGTATGGTAAGCGGCACGATGATCTGCTTATCGTACTTGGCACGGGCGTCAATTTGTTTCTCCATTACGGAACAAATGGCGCTTTTTTGTATGTGCCAAATCCAGATTATCCTACTACGGGGATGGTATGCGAAAAAGTACGATAGGAGGAGCATCATGCACGACGAACAGCAACGCCAGCCGGACGCGCGTACCCAGCAGGTTCTGGGCCGCGTCAGACGCATCATCATCAAAAAGAACACCCAGTTTATTCTCGACCACCAGCACGACAGCCTTGCGGCGCTGTCATTGTACCTGCGGGACTGCATGGAGGACATCGGCCATCCGCCCGCGCGGGTAGAGGTCATCGGCGGAGATTTCCTTGAATACCGCTTTGGCTCGTGGCAAAAGGCGCTGCGCAGTGTCTACGACGGCAAAGCCGCCGAATTCCTGAAAAATCCCCCGTCGTTTGCGAACCGGAAGATCGTGCGTGACCTCTGCGCGGCAGCGGGGGTGCGGCTATGAAGGACAAGCCGTTTTATTATCAGGATAACCGGGCGCTGCACGAACGGAAAATGAACGAGGCTGCGCGGTTGGAGATATCCCGCCGGAACATTGAATTCATACTGGAGCACCAGAAGGATTCGGCGGCAGAGCTTGCCAACTACCTGCGGCGATGTCAGGCAGAGCTGGGGCACGTCCCGGCGCAGTCGGAAGTCCTCGGCGGCGATCTGCTGGCCCTTCGCTTCGGCTCGTGGGTCAACGCGCTGGCATACAGCGGCTTTCCGGTCAGCACTGGCCCGGCCGTGAGCAATTTCCCGCTGGAACGGACAGCGCTGTTCCAGGCGGAGTACGAACGCCAGTCCGCGCTGCACGCGCAGGCGAAAAAAGACCGTAAAAAAGCGGCCGAAGCCGCTCGGCGCGAACAGAAGTCCGGGAAAAAGCGCGCGGCAAAGGCCGCCGAAGTGCAAACATAGATTTTCTTTCAAAGAATATGAAATCTATTTGGAGAAAGGAAATCACAGGATGAAAAAACGGAAGACCCCCATTCAAGGAAAAGGCCGCCGGTTCCGGGCTGACCTCTGGCTGGATGAAAAAATCACCGGGCGGACGCTGAATGCGCTGCAGATGCGCGGCATCAAGTTCCCCGATGGCTGGAATCCCCGGAAAACGCCGGAGTTCAAGCAGGAATACCAACGCCAGCTGACGCAGTTCCGTCAGCAGCAGGCGGCAAAGAAAACTGCGAAAAAGGAAACGCAGCAGGCAGCGCAGAAGCAGGCGGAATCGCCCGCGGCCGCACCGGAAACAGCGCTGCCCCAATAATAATGTATGCCAATCTGAAACGGACAGATTTGCAGATAGATGTGTGTCTCATCCCCCTGAGATTCGCTTCATTGTGCGTCACAGACGCAAGGCCCCGGCTCTGCGCGGGAACACAGAGCCGGGGAACCCCCTTTCAAGAAACCAGCGGGCCTTCGCCCGTCCCAATAAGATGAATCGCATCGACAACTGAATAGCCACAGCGAGAATGCATACTGTCCTGGGGAAGTGACGCGGCGAAACGAGCGCGCCAAGGGGCGGATAACGCGGTCCACGTTAAGGCGGAGCGGGAGCGCAGGAAGCCGTATCGTATCTGTGGTGCAGAAAAACTGATGTTTACAGCAGAACCTCTTTCCTGCTGTGACATATCCCGGTGCAACACTGTTTCTCGGCTGTATCGGGAATACGTGAGAAACGAATCTTTGCGAAAAACGAAAGGAGTTTCAAACATGAAACGAACAAGCAGAGTTTTAGCAATTCTCCTGGCACTTGCAATGCTGCTCAGCGTAACAGCATTCGCAACATGGAACGTCTACGGCGGCAACGACAACCACAATGCCAAAGTAGACAATGCCCCGACGACCAAAAACTCGGAAACAGCAGTCTCGCTGACTGGCGGCAGCGGTTGGGACGGCGTTGACAACGTCCCGGTCATGCAAACCGTCGAAGAAGATGGCGAAGATATTACGTATGCCTATGTTCTGTTTGACGGCCGCGGCACAAACGGCGCACAGGTCATCAAATATGATTGCACCTATGGCGAAGAAGTTTGGCGCACCACAGCCTATGGCAACGAAGGTACGTCTCTGAACGCCAAGAGTGGCTTCCAGCTCTCCACGCCGTATCTGGACGAGGATGCGGGCATTCTCTACGTCGGCGTTATCAGCCAGTATGACGACTACACCGGCGGCGAGTGGCTGACCGGCACGGGCAGCAAGATCCTTGCCATTTCGAATCTGGGCGCGGAGCTCCCGACGGTCACGAATGTGGTGACTGGTATTAACGGCCAGATTAACACTCCGATTGTCAAGTATGGCAATTACCTCTACTTCGGTACCTGGACGGGCAGCGCAGGCGGCACCTATTATCAGATTGATGTCAGCAATACAGAATATGCTACGAAAACTTATGACTACGCTTCCGGCTTCTACTGGGCAGGCGCAGTCAAGGTTGGCAACTATATCTACTTCGGCAGCGACAATGGTGTGCTCCACTATCGCAGCATTGCAGACTTCAAAAATACTGGTAGCACGGTAACGTTGCCCGCAACCAATGGAACTGCTGCCGGCAACGTCCGCTCCACCATCATGGCTGACGGAACCGACCTGTACTTTACCAGCCAGGGCGGCTTCCTCTGGTGCTACTCGCAGGGTGAGAATGGCGTTCCGTCGTATAAATGGAACGTTGCATTGGGTGCAACCTCCACGTCCACCCCGACCAAGGTTGGCAACCGGATCTATGTCGGCGCATACTCCGGCTTCAACAAGGGCGGCGTTCTCTGCGTGAATGCATCGACCCATGCGGTGACCCCGGTTGTCGCAATTGCAAATGCGAATAACTTCCCGGTGCAGTGCTCCATCGTGGTCATGGGCAACGGCTCCGGCACAGACTATGTCTACTTCAACACCAACAGCAGCGTGGGCTGCGGCTATTGCTATAGCTTTGACGGTTCTACAGGTACTCAGATCTGGAAAACAACTGCAGATACCTATGCGCTTGGCGGTATGGCTTGCGACAACGGCATTCTTGTCTTTGGCAACGACCACAACAATCTGTATATTGTAAAGTAACACGCAAAGTCCGCCGCCACAAATTCATTTTGTGGCGGCGGACTCCTTTAAATTTTCTTATATAAGGCGGTAAGAATGAACAAAAAAAGATTAACCGTGCTGCTTTTGGTGCTGACAATGCTGCTGTCTGCCCTGTCAATTGGGATAGGCGCGGCAGAGCCTGACCCGTACAGGTTAACCGTCGAGCTTGATCTGGAGGACTATGCGATCCCGGTTGAGCAGAATGACTATCAGCTGTCAGGTAATTTGCACGTCAGCGGAATACCGGAAGCAGGAACAAAATCGACGCTTGTATTCAGACGAAGTCTGGATACTATTGCGGGCGTTGGTTTGCCAAACAACATATATTTCCATCTCAATTCAAAAGTGGAGGCTGCGTATTGGCTGATTGACGGAAAAAAAGTAGAGAACGGAAAACGGGTAAGATCAGATGCAACCGAAGTAACGCAGGAACAGTTGAATGATAAAACCCAAAATTTCCTCTACATTGAGATTTCTGCGGATCAGGTCAGAATTAACTATAATATTGTTACAAACAATGATGAAGCGGTCTCTTCCTGTGAGTCTGAGGTAGTCAAAATAAAGCCGGTTCTTGTCGGCGCTGATTATACCTATAAAGCAACAACTGTTTGCAGTCCGGCAAACGCAGGTACATCAGCATGTGCGCCGAATAAGAGTGTAGAAAACAGCTATATTTTGGTGGCAAATACAGCGGATGGCTGGTCTTTTGAAAAGTGGACGGCTTCAAATGATACACAGACGCTCTCCACAAGCAACGTATATGAGACAGCAGCCCTCACAGATAACACCGAATTTACCGCGCATTTTCACGAATGGTACAAACCATCTATCGTCTGTGTGGACGAAACCGGCGCAGAGCTTCAAAACTTCAATACGACAACTGTAACCCGTATTGAAAATGATACCTGGAGATTGTCTGCGCTCGGTACAAAAAATGGATGGGTATTTGACCATTGGAGCAAGGCGGACAGCACCGAAGATCTTGGCACGGATTATACGCTTACACAGACGGTGGAAAAGGACACCGTGTATTATGCGCACTATAAGCCTGTGTATATTACAGGAATCTCCTCCGTTTCTGCTTATTCCAATGGCAATATGAGCGGCACAGCAGGCGCGGGCAGCAGTTTAACAGCAGGCGCAAGCGTATGGGTTACCGTAACGTATTCTGCAAATGGCAGCGACCTTGCAGACAGCCATATTGCGGTCTATCAGGGTGGCTTGGATGCAGTTAAAGCTGCGGTTGAGGCTGGAACTGCAAAACCAATGGGCGCGCTCGAGGTTGACGGTCATCTGGATAATGCAACGGCACGTTTTTTGATTGAAAAATGGCCGGCTGATACGGACAAGGTTACAGCAGTCGCTTATACGACTGGCAGAGAAACATTCTATCGGGAACTCACCGTCAGTACACAGGCTGCTGGTGAGCAGCTAGGCTTGACCTATCTGTCCATGCCGAAGAATAGTTCGATTGCTGGCGGACTGCTTGCCGGACCGTATATTTTTGATGTTGCGGCCTATGTCAATGAAGAAACCGGCGGTATGGAACTCTATGCAGCTGGCGTTGGCGGCGTGTATCAGTTTACCAGCAATGGCGCAACTGACATGGTGCAGATGAAGGGCATGGAGGAACTGAAAACCTCCGGCAATAGTCTCAACGATACGGCTGCCGCATACGCTGTCGGAAGAACAAGTGACGGCGGCTTGATGGCGCTTGTATACGCAGTGGATGATACCCAGATCAATGGCGTCCAGTATGATCGACACTATGAACTTCGTTATTATGACCCGGAGGAAGGCAGCTGGGCAAAAATAACGGGGTCAGAGATTGATCCCAAGTCGGTCTCTTTAGTGCTGGTTTCTTACAGTGCGAATACCGCACTTGTCATGGATTCTGATGATGTTTGGGCAAAGAGCAAGCATTGGAGCGGAAACGAATGGGTTGATATCTCAACGTTAGGCATCAGGAACCCAAACCGGCGAAATAACCTGGTAAAATCATTCGATAATTATTTCAAGGTAAATGACAAAGTAGCTTATGCAACAAGCGGGGTCTTTACCTTCCGCTATGATCTGACCGCCGCTGATCCTAAATGGGTATGCCTTGGAAAAAATTTCCCACAGGCAAACAGTCGCCTTGTCGGTGTTGCGCCGGACGAGACATTGCTGTTTTCCAAGACAACGAATAACAGCTATTATACTGCAACGCTGGAAAATGGAGCCTATACGTGCAGTGACGTGATTTCTGCAATTCCGGCTGACGTTTTAGGCGACATTTGGACAACGGACGGCGCAGTTAAACCGGCGTTTATCGACGTTGTGGACGCAGGTATCGGTAGTGACGGTAAAGTCTATGCGGTTGTAAACGGCAGCGGCAGTACCCGCGCCTACATCGTGCGCTACGACGGCAGCGCCTGGACGCTGCTGGATACCGCTGACGCGTTCGACATCGGCGGCGCTGCCGGCAGTGAGGCCCGCCCCACCGCCATCACCACGGCTGCCACCCCGGCTGACGGGATCACGGTGTACTTTGGCTCCGACGGCTCGTTCTATCTGCAGACCGAAAGCCACACCGTGACCTTCCACTCCAACGGCGGCACCGACGTGGCCCCGGTCACCGGCCCCGCGTGGAGCACCATCACCGTCCCACAGCCGACCAAGACGGGCTACACCTTCGCCGGCTGGTACACGGACGAGGATTGCACCACCCTGTGGGAAAGCCCGGTGATCCCGAACGCGGATCTGCATGTCTATGCCAAGTGGACAAGCGCGGAGGGTCCGTATGCCAAGGATCGCCAGATGGCGCTCGAGCAGCTCGACGCGGCGCTGGCCCGTCTGGATCAGAATGATTACAGCGCGGCAAACTGGCAGAAAGTCCTGACCGAGTATGAAAACGGCAAGTACCGTATTACGATTGCAGAGCCGAAACCGGCTGGCAGTTCGCAGGCCGAGATCGACAAGGCCGTGCAGGATACGATCTATGCCGCACTCAACAACGCTATCGACCGCATGAGCGCTGTGCCGACCATGACGGTCAAGGACATCACGGTCGCTGTGTCGATGGACGCGGACACGCTGGGTCTGGGCTATCTGATCAAGCCGACGCTCGTCACCGTGCCGAAGTACACGCAGGCAAGCAAGGTCATTACCGACCTGATTGTTGAGCAGAACAAGGACAGCAACGAGCTGCTGCATACTGGCAAGCAGGACAAGGGTAACAACGGCGAGGAACTGACCGCTCCGTACTATGACTATCTGACGCAGGGTACGGTGGAGGACAGCTTCTATCTGGCTCATGTCTATTATCCGCAGCAGACCGAAGCACATGTTGCAGACTATATTACTGCGAAAACCGGCCAGATTGACTATGACAAGTACAAGAACGGCCATTATCTTGGTGAGTTCGACTACTACAATATGTCCGGCTGGATGTACTCCATCGCTGACAAGACCACCGGCGGCCAGTCTTTCCCCGGCGTTGGCGCCGCGGGCTGGAGAATGCGCGACGGTGAGGTCATGCGCTGGCAGTTCACGGTCTATGGCTACGGCGCGGATCTGAACGCGGATAACTCCATGTACGGCACGGCCAGCATCACCGGCGAAATCGGCGACAAGACGCAGCTGACCTACAAGGTCGCCGAGATGCGTGAGCAGTACAAGGACGCGTCCGAGGGCAAGACCTATACCTCCGGCGATAACACGCTGGAATCCAGCAGAATCTACACCAACGTGCTGGAGGGCATCCTTGGCAACCCGCAGGCAAAGCAGGATGCGCTGGACACGGCCATGGAGGATCTGGAGCTTGTGGCGACGGAGCTGGAAAACAAGGATATCTTTGCCGGCATCGCGGATGCCGTGGACGCCGATTCGATGTCTGCGGCGCTGAATGCTTACAACCAGCTGACCGAGCAGGCCAAGAAAGCCTTTGACAAGGCATATCCGGAGCAGGCCGAAAAGATTCACGCGGCAATGGCTGCGTCGGATCGAGAGGCCGCACAGGCTGTTATCGACAAAATCACTGCCCTTGGCGACCCGGATAAGGTCACGCTGGAGCAGGAAGAAGCTGTCAAGGCAGCACGCGAAGCGTACGATGCGCTGACCGATGCGCAGAAAGAGATTGTTGGCGAAGAAAATCTGGCAAAGTTGGAGAAAGCAGAGGCACGCATTGAGGATCTCAAGAAGCCGACTCCGCCTACGCCGCCTACACCTCCCACTCCGTCGAAGCCCACCACACCGAGCAAGCCGAAGGACGACAAGCCTACCACGGGTGGCTCGTTCACGGATGTTCCGGCTGGCAGCTGGTATGAAGATGCTGTGAATTACGTCTCTGAAAAGGGTCTGATGAACGGCACCTCCAAGAACGGCTTCAGTCCGAATGCCACGACCACGCGCGGCATGATCGTCACGATCCTCGCCCGTGTCGAGGGCGTGAACACGAATGGTACGTCGTGGTACGCGGCAGGCCAGAAGTGGGCCATGGACAACGGCATTTCGGACGGTACGAATATGATCGGTGAGGTCACGCGTGAGCAGCTGGCGGCCATCCTGTATCGCTATGCAAAGCTCAAGGGCTACGACACCTCCAAGTCCAACAAGCTGGACAGCTTCAAGGATGCGGACAAGGTTTCGTCCTGGGCCGTGGAAGCAATGCAGTGGGCCAACGCAGAGAGCCTGATCAACGGCAAGAGCAACAGCATGCTCGACCCGCAGGGTAAGGCCACCCGCGCAGAAACCGCCGCAATCCTCATGCGTTTCATGCAGAACATCGCAAAATGAAACACACAGTCCAACATTCTGAATTGAATATTGGATAACCACCCTAAGCTGGGCGGTTCCACGCCGAAAAAACGGCGTGGAACCGTGCGGCTTATTCGTGCGTTTAAGGGAACTTCTTAAAAGTACGAATAAGCTGCACAAAATGCAGACTTTTTTAAGGGGGAAGCCCTTTTCCCGGAGGGCGAACACACATGAAAAAATTTCTTGAAAGGTTCCCGTGGGTGCAGCAGGCCGGCTGCGGCGTGCTCGTCTGCGCGCTGCTGCTGAGTATCTGTCTGCCGCTCATGGGCATGCGGTCGGTCGAGCCGGATAATCCCATCCTGCAAGCCGCACCGCAGGAGATCACCGTCCTGCAAGCGGGACAAGCGCCCGGCCACGCTGGAAACGGCGAAGCCGAAAGCACCGGCACAGCCGGTTCCGGCGGCAGCGCCGATAGCGAGCTGACCGGCGAGCAGGAGCAGCCAGACCCAGAGGAAACGGAAAACCAGACGGAGCAGGGGCAGGACACCCAGCCGGAGCAGCAGCCGCAGGGCAAGCCCCAGCAGGAAATCCTGGCCGACGCCGCCATCGGCACGAACACGGATTCCAACAAGGGCGACGAGGGCGAAGAAGCCGGAAACACCGGCGAAGCAGATGAAAACCTGCCGGAAACAGAGCTTGACCTTGGCGCGGTGCTGACATGGTACAAGTACGGATTGCAGGCAAGCTCCATGGTCTGCGCCCCCGGAGAATCTGTTGGCAAGCGCGTGCTGCTTGCACAGCTGGACGGCAGCAGACTGCGCTATGACGTTGATCTCACCGGACTCGACGCAGACGACGCGGAGATCACCGGTGTGCAGGTCGCTGCGGGCAATGGCGTACCGCAGGATGCGGATATGCGCGGCGTGCTGGATATGACGCTGCCGGACGGTGCGGAGTACCAGAACTATATTCTCACCGTGCAGGCCCATGCGGCGCAGAAAAATCAGAAGGGCGAAACCGTGGAGACGGATGTGGAGTTTGCGTTCGTGCTGCGGCTGGAAAGCGGCATTGATTTGGATTTGCAGCTCACCTGGCAGCCGACCGGTCAGGCTACCTGCCCGGCCAACAGCTCTGTCAGCCGTACCGTCAAGAGCGACACGCTGACCGAGGGCAGATTTACATATGCGCTGACCTTCCTTGGCGAAAACGCAGACGATGCGGTCATCCGCACGGCGGAATACTGGGCGACGGACGGTGAGCGCGGCGCGCTCTCGGAGTCCGGCGAGATCCAAATGGCCGCGGCAGACGGCAAGGACACGGAAACCTACTATTTCGCCGTGACCGCCGAGGTGCTGGGGCAGACGATCAGCTATACATTCGTCGTGACGTATGAGGATGGCCTAGACCTCCAGCTGCAGTTCACATGGTATGAGAAATCCGTCACAGCGCAGCAGATTCTCTGCGATGCAGACAAGCGTGCGGCGCTGACCATCAAGCACAACCAGATCAGCAACAGTGAGCTTTTGTATAAGCTCGGTCTGACCGGCAGAAGCGCGGAGGATGCGCAGATCACAAGCGCCAGCTTCAACGGAGCGTCCATGAGCACGGACAGCGGTTCTGTACAGATGGAATCTGCCGAAAACGGCGCGAGCTATACCGTCCTCGTGACCGCAGCGGTCAAGGAGCGCACGGTGAACTTCACAATTACGATCCGCTACCAGAGCGACGTGAGCATGGAAATGTCCTATACGGTCATGGAGAATGGCGCGGCAAAGCCGTGCGTGCTGACGTGTGAGAATAAGAAAACTGTCAATGCGGAGCCGGTCTATGACGATCAGCTGACGGAAGGACTGCTCACCTACACATTCGCAATCCGTGGTGAAGAAGCGGCAGATGTGACCATCCAGTCTGTCCGCTGCTACCAGACCGGCAGCTTTCAGACAATCACGCTCCCATCCCCCAGCGGCAGCGTGACGCTGCTGTTGGACGGCGACAGAACCGGCGACAACACATTCACGGTCACGGCCGCCAGTTCGGGTGGCGAAAGCTATACGTTCATTTTTAGCATTCCGTACAAACATCGCGGCGAAAACAAGGTCAAAATCCAGACCAACCTGCATGACGGCGACACCGTCACCAACGGGCAGGAGGTCAACCTGACCGTTGAAGCATGGACGGAGGATGCCCAGGGAAACCGCGTCAGCCATATCCTTGCCACTGGCACGGAAACAAAGCTGACCGTCCAGCTGGACGGCAAAACCGTGCAGTTTGAAAGCAGCTCCGGCTATGTGCAGCAGTATCTGCTTGTTCCGGAGAATCTGGATGTGGGCGACCGGAATGAACATGAGCTGTATATCTACGCCGAGGATGAAAAGGGCAACTTCGGTGAGCTGCGCCTGAAGCTCATCGGCAAACGCACCGAAGAAGGTCAGAAGATCGGCACGGCCAGCATCTATATTGACATGAGCGTGCTGGGGCTTGGTGTCCGCGGACCAATCAGCTACGATGTGCTGTCCAAGGAGCCGATTTCCTACGCAGTTGCCAAGGCTGTGTGGGATTATGACGCGGGCGACCCGTTCGGCACAGCAGCGTCAAGCTTCCACTGGCCGGCCAGCCGCTGCTCCTACAGCGGCACGCTGGATACCGGCTTCTATCTGGAAACCATGGACGACGGTTCCGGCCTTGGCAGCCGCGCGAATGCACTCAGCGGGAACTGGAGCCAGTTCGGCAGTACAGAGGACGAAATCCTCGCCGGGATCGACAGCCATTTCGGCGCGGGCAGCAATGAGGCAATCCTCTGGCGCTGCATCTACCGCAACGGCATCCCGCTATCCAGTACAAGCACCGGCATCGGTGAGTTTGATTACACAATGGGTTCCGGCTGGATGTACTCCATCGGCGGTGCGGACTTCTACCCCGGTTCGCCCATGTCCGGCTATTACCTGCAGGACGGTGATACGCTGACGCTCCGCTACACACTGGCCTACGGCTGGGATGTCGGTACAGGTGAGAGCGGCTACGGCAATAACGTGGGCTACTGCATAACCTGCATGAACGGCAGCTGGTCCGTTCATCACAGCTACGAGACGGTCACGGCGGAGGACGGCACGACAAAGTACGTCTGCCGCAGCTGCGGCATGGTCGAGGGCTGCCCGCATCAAAACAAGGAATATCAGGATCAGGGCGGCGGCACATGCGTACAGGTCTGCAAGGATTGCGGCGAGAAGATCGGCGTGCCGCGCGCACATGAGCTGGAATATACCGCAGACGAGGGGGCAGATACGCATACCGCGAAGTGCAAGAATTGCGGCTTTACGGAGCAGTCCCCGCACGAGTGGGAAGAGCTTACCGACACGGCCACCTGCACCGAAGCGGGCGTGAAAACCTCCAAGTGTGAGGTCTGCAATGCGCAGAAGGAAGAAGAATCCCCCGCAGCCGGGCATAAGCCGCAGAACGTGTGGATCAGCGACGAGGATCATAAGCACCACTATCAGGAATGCCAGATCTGCCATGAAAGGCTGGAGGATACTGTGGGCGAGCATCACTATGTCCCGTATGGCGACGATTGGCAGTGCAGTGTCTGCGGCCAGATACACGGCTTTGACTGCGACGGTACGCTGATGCCGGATGCGGCGCAGTCCACCTGCTCGCATCTGGTGGGGTGCTGCTCGGGCTGCGGCCTGACGTTGGAGAAGTTCGGCACACCGGGCGAGTTTGCGGAGTATCACACGTTCAGCGAGGGCGTCTGCACGGTCTGCAGCATGACAGACCCGAACTACAAGCCGCCGACACCTGACCCCGATCCGGGCGAAGGTGGAGACACTGGCGGTGGCGGTGACACCGGTGGCGGCGGCGACGGCGGCGGAGATACCGGTGGTGGAGACGCTGGCGGCGGTGACGCAGGCGGTGGAGATGACGGCGGAGGAGACTCCGGCGGAGATCTGTAAGGAACATCATAAAAGAAAGAAATAACGATAGGAGCAGATTTATGAACACAAAGATCAATGAGATTTTACAGGAGATCGAGTCCGTCATCGTCGGCAAGAATGAGATTGTCGAGAAGATTTTAATGGCAATTCTGGCGCAGGGCCACGTTCTCATGGAGGACGTGCCGGGCGTCGGCAAGACCACGACAGCCATGGCCTTTGCAAAGGTTCTGGGCTTGGAGACGCGCCGTGTGCAGTTCACGTCGGACACCGTGCCGTCAGACATCATCGGCTTCTCGGTCTATGATAAAAAAGCGGACGAGTTCGTCTACAAGCCCGGCGCGATCATGACGAATCTGCTGCTGGCGGATGAAATTAACCGTACCTCCAGCAAGACGCAGTCCGCGCTGCTGGAGGCGATGGAGGAGCACAAGGTCACGGTGGACGGCAAGACGTATGCTCTGCCTGACCCGTTTATCGTCCTCGCTACACAGAACCCGGTGGGCTCTGCCGGTACGACGATGCTCCCCAATTCCCAGCTTGACCGTTTTCTGATTCGTGTCAGCATGGGTTACCCCGACCACAAGAGCAGCGTCAATATTCTCCGCGACCGCCATGTAGATAACCCGCTGGATCGGGCGTATGCGGTGGTCAACAAGGAAGAGCTGCTGGGCTTGGTGCAGGACGTGCGCAAAGTGGATATGCGGGATCCTGTTCTGGACTATGTGACCACGCTCGTGGAAAAGACCCGCAGCCATCCGCAGGCTGCGCTCGGCGTCAGCCCGCGCGGTGCGCTGGCGGTCTGCCGGATGGCAAAGGCGTATGCGTATCTCCATGGCCGTGATTTCGTCATGCCAGAGGACGTCGCGGCGATCTTCCCGGATGTCTGTGCCCATAGACTGATGCTCAACAGCAAGGCCCGCATGATGGAGGAAAAGCCGGAATCCGTTCTGGCCGAAATCCTCAAGACAACGGATATGCCGGTGCTGAAAAAATGAAAATAGTACGAAAATTCGTCTGGCTGCTGCTGACGCTGGGGCTTCTTGCTCTCACTGTCCAGACAGCCAGCCCCATTGCGCTTGGCCTTGCTGCCTGCATGGTGCTGCTGCCGCTTTTGTGCCTGCCGGTCAACCTGTACGCGGCCAAAAAGCTGAAACTGGCGGTCGGGCTGCCGGTAAATCTCCGCAAAGGTGAGAGCGGAACGGCAGAGCTGACCGTGCAGAATCCAACATGGCTGCCGGTCTGCCAGATTGCCTGCCGTGTACGGCTGGAGAACCAGTTGAACGGAGAGACGCAGATCGTAAACGTGAGCGGCGGCATCTGGCCGAAGGGCAGGCGGACAATGAAGATTTCTCTGCAAAGCCCGTGGTGCGGACGCATTCGCCTGGCCGTGGCATCTGCCCGTCTGTATGACTGCTTCGGCCTCATCGGCGTGAAAACGCAGCCTGACGCGCACAGCGCCTGCGTCGTGCAGCCGGATACGTTTTTGCAGACGCTGGTGCTGTCCCCCGCGGCCGCGCACATCGACGATACCGAGGATTATTCCAACGAGCGGCCCGGCTATGACCTGTCCGAGATGTTCCAGATCCGTGACTACGTTCCCGGCGACAGCCAGCGGCAGATCCACTGGAAGCTCAGCCACAAATATGACAAGCTGATCGTCAAAGACCCATCGCTGCCCATCACGCGCTCCGCCGCGGTATTCTGGGAGCGCACGGAAGAAGCCCCGACGGCAGACAGAACAGATGCGGAAGCCGAGATTGTCGTTTCCGTCTGCCGGAACCTTCTTTCCCAGTCCGTCCAGTTTACGGTGGGATGGAACGAGGGCGATACAGGCCGCTGTGTGTTCCAGCAGATCCGGGATATGGACGACCTCATCGGCCTGCTGCCGCGCCTGTTTACGGCAAAGGCGGCAACCGGCGTCAGCGGCGCGTCGCTGCTTCTCCAAGAAGTACCGGTTGGAAGCTGGTCTCACCTGATTTACGTTTCCGGTGAACAGCAGGCAGAAACAGAGCAGCTTTCTTCGATTGGCCGCCTGACCGCGCTTGTCTGCGGTGAGCAGTTCAATGAGAAAGATTACGCCGCGCAGCTCTCCGAGCTGGAACTGTAAGGAGGGCAGGCTATGAAGAACAAAAGAAATACCGGCCTGCGTGCCGGAATCTACCGCGAGACGCAGTCCACGTGCAGTCAAACGCTGCTGGAACTGCTGTCTGCTCTCCTGATTTTCCTCGCGTTTGCCGCGATTGGTTACACGATAAGCGGCTTTGCTGCAATGCTCTGGTTGCTGGGCGCAGGCGCTTTGACCTGCATCGCCGCTGCAGCCATCCGGCATTTCAAAAAGATGAAGCTGATGCTCCCCATTCTGTTGGCGGCATTGCTTCTCGTTGTCCTGTTCGCGCGGAACCCGCTGCTGAACGGCTTCGGTGCGGCGTGGAACACGCTGCGTGACCTCTGGGCGGCGGAAAAAGGCATCCTCCTGCCGCTTGCCGAAACAGACGGCACCGGCCTCTGGCTGGCCGGGATCGTGGCGGGCCTTCTGCTTGCGATGATGAGTGTCGCGCTCTCGCGCGTACCGACATTGACAGCGGTTTTGATGGCAGCCCTGAGTGTAGCGGCAGCCTTTGTGCAGCCGGGTGTCCTGCTCCTTGCTGCGGCAGCGATTGCTCTGCTGATGCTGACATGGCAAAAAAACAAAAACGCTGTCTCTGCAGCGAGCTTCCTGCTCGTGGGCGTGATTGTCGCGGGCGTAGCCGCAATTTCCCTGCAAACAGGCACGATGCAGTCCCTTTCAGAAAATGCGAAGAGCGCTTTGCACTACTGGCGCTACGAAAAAGCGGGAGAAGTCCTGCCGGAGGGCAATCTGTCCCAGCCGGTCACAAAGACAGAAAGCACGGACACCCTCCTGTCCGTCACGGCGGATACGGCGCAGACGCTCTATCTGCGCGGCTTCGTTGGCGACACCTACGAAAATGAAACATGGACGGCGCTGGATACGGAAACCGCCGCAGAGGAAAAAGACCTCTTTTACTGGCTGCATCAGTCCGGCTTCTATCCGCAGAGCCAGTTGGCAACGGCTGCGCGGCTGATGGGCAATTATCAGTCCGGCAGCGTCAGTGTCCAGAACCTTGCCGGGTGCAGCCTGTATCGCTATGAGCCGTGTACGGTGCTGCCGGAACGCGCAGGCTTGACGAAAAACAAAATTCAGCCCTCTACGCTTGAAACAAACGGTCTGCGCGGTGAGCGCGGCTATTCCTACGAGACAGTTTCGGACGCACAGACGATTCTGCCGGAGCTTCTGGACTTTTTGCAAAATGACACGTCGGACGGCGTGAAATCGTACTTACAGATGGAAAGCGCGTACCGCGAATTTGTATATTCCTACGCGCTGACCGTTCCCGCGGAGTTCCGCGCGCAGCTCGGCGCAGTGCTGGATCAATGCTGTGAAAGCTACGGCCCGGCAGACAGCCTGACGAAAGAGCAGGCGCAGACGGCTGCGCTGGCGTTTCTGGAATTGTGCTTTGACGGAAGCGGCAATATTGCGCTGCCGCTGACCGACACGGCGGACGGCACAACGTATCAATACGCGACCGTCGCGGCCTTGGCGCTGCGGTATTACGGCATCCCTGCCCGCTATGTCGAGGGATATACGGTCAAGGCCGCAGAAAACGAGCCGGTGAACGTGGACGCAAGTGCCGCGGGCGCATGGGTGGAGGTGTATCAGGACGGCATTGGCTGGCTGCCGCTGGCGCTGACGCCTGGCCTCGAAGACCTCTCTGCCGAGCAGACCGAGAGCGGCATCAAGCCGGTTGGCGCAGGGAAAGAAGGAAACGGCGACGGCCCGCGCGTAACGGAGGGTCAGGAGCTGGAGCAGGACAACGCAGAGCCGGACGATTCGGAGGACAGCACCCCGGACGGCGGCCAGAGAACCGGACTTCTCCACAAGCCCGCGTTCTGGATCATCCTCATTGCGATGCTTTTGCTTCTGCTGCTTGCGGCTGTCTTCATCCGGCACACAGTCATCCTCAAAAAACGGAACGAAACGTTCACGCAGGAGGATCCATCCGCCGCAGCCGCCTGCCTGTTTACAGACTGCGCGGCACTGCTGGCAGCAATGGGCTTCAAGCGCGGCACGGGTTCCATGCTGGAGCTTTGTGAAACGGCAAAGGAGCAGCTTGGAGAGGAGTACGCCGCGAAGCTGCACGATATGACCATGTATAACGCACAGGCGCTGTTTTCCAGCCGTGCGATCTCACCGGAGCAGCTCACAGAAATGCGGGCGTTCCACGACACGACGATGGAAAACCTGAAAACACGCTGCAAGCCGCTTCATAAGCTGCGGCTGAAATGGCTGAATTGTCTCTACTGATGGGAGGTAACCCTATGAAACTGAAACGAATGACAGCCGCATTGCTCCTGCTGGTGATGCTCCTGTCCTGCCTGCCGCTCAGCGTGCTGGCAGCGGACGCAGAGTTGGTTGAAGCGGAAGAAACCGTGGATACCGTGCCTGCGGAAAATACAGACGCGGAAGTGACCACAGAAGAACCTGTGGAGGAAGCTGCAATTTCGACGCAGGCGGTCAATGCAAGCGGATATTTCTATTTTTCCGCTGAAACAGCAAATAAGCTGCTCATTGCGCCGGTGCGGATCGCCTTTACGGATGGGCAGACTATCCGGCAGGCGCTGAACGCCAGCAAATACAGCTTTACAACGAATGGCAGCAATCAGTTTATTACGGCGATTGAGGGCGTCAACGGCAACTATACCTATGGCAGTACGCCGGATGGCGTTTCCATTGACAGCGCTGCCAATACTGTGACGCATTTCAGATTTAGTGAAGCCTCGAACAGCACACCGTCCTCCGGCCTGCAAACCTTGATGCAGGTCATGGCGGACTATCTGGAAGAAGCTGCCGATGTGCAGAACGCCGCAGCAGACGAATACCAGGCAGCAGTCAGTGGCTATTTGGGCGTTACCAGTGAGAGCGCACAGAGCTATGCAGCTGCGATCACGACGAAGATCAACGCCTATAAAGCCGGGCAGAACACCAAATACACCGTGACCTTCTCCGGCTATTCTGGCAGCAGCTTTACCGTGTCCGCGGTCAATGACTACGGAAAGCAGTTTACAGACCCTAACCATACCGGCACGCTCCAGCTCCCGGCAGGCGGCTATACCTTCTATGTCCGGCAGGGCAACCGCATGGTTTCCGGCAAGATCACGGTCAGCGGAGCAATGACGGTAAATGCCAGCCTGCCCACCGGGGACTGGTTCAATGAGAGCAGCCTACAGATTTCCAGCGGCTACGACGCGGAGTTCGATGCGAACTGCTACAAATATACGCTGCAGGATCATACCGCAACCGTGCAGGTGCCGGACAGCTTCACCGGACGGCTGTATCCATATTTCAAGTTGAACACCACAGGAGCAGCGGTCAAGGCCGTTTACACGGACATAAGCGGTGCAGCCAGAGATAAGGCCATCCCGGCTGAGTCTAAAGCGACCAGCATTGACAATGCGCTCTCCCGCGGCGCGGCGGGCAATACGGTTGCGCTCAGAGCCAGCAAGAGCGGTTCTGACGGTTATACACAGAGCGTGGATCTGACGCTGCAGCTCGACCGCATGCCGACGCTCGGCAGTCTGCGCGTGACCAATGCCGCAGGTACGGCGCAGGCGGCGACAGAGAGCTTCTCCAGCACCAAGACGGAATATACCTATAAGATCCTTGATTCCGAACAGGTACTGAAAATCTATCCGACCGCCACGGTCTCCGGGTCTTCCATCACAGTCAACGGAAACGCACTGGACACAGACGGCAGCGCGACCGTGACGATCTCCAGCAATACGACGGTCACGATCACGGTTTCCTCCGGAAACTACACGACAACCTATACATTGGCGATCCAACCGGGCCAAGGAAAAAAGGTCACGTTCAAGACGGCCAGTGATGTCACACTGACGGTCGTAAACAAGAACGGCGAAGAACTGGCCTATACAAAAACGATTGGCGCCAGCGGCACGGTCAATTATCTCTACACGCTCGTGCCGGGCGACGATTACTCGTATGTCGCAACGCAGGGCACCTATTACCATGCAAAGAAAACCTTTACGCTGGTTACGGAGGACGGCAAGTCCCCAATCATTGATGTAGCGGTCAAGCAGGAGGACTGGTTGTCGGAATTAGCGCTTGGAAACAGTGAAAGCAGCAATAACAAAGGTAACATTGCCCTCAATACAAAATTCTCAAAAGCCACACATACGTACACAGCTGTTGTTTCAGACTATTCAAGCAGCGTGTACGCATGGATTGCAAACGTGGTCGGTTTAACGGATCTTTCAAAAAAATATGAGTGTTCTGTTATTTATCAGGCACAAAGCACAGCAAGTAACGATGGGGATTCAACAACCATAGCGTTAACGAGCAGAAAACAGACCGGTACACAGTTGCCGCAGGTATTACTTCCAGGGAGCGCCTATGAAAATACGATTACGTTCCGAGTCACATATGTGGATGAAAATGATGGCGTAACGTATTACACAGATTACACTGTTGCACTTTTGAGAACGCTGAGCCTGAAAAATATGGAAATCTTCTTCCAAGGTGCGCCCGTTACCCTGAACCGCAAAGGCAGCAGTCTCGTTGGATATAGTTCCAGTGAGAACGCGTACAGCATACTTGTACCGGCGGCAGCCCCCTCGCTGGATGTCACATTTGAACTGCACACGGATGCACCAAGATACGGCGATACCGACAGCGGGTATGAGATTTCTGTAAGTGGTGAGCGTGTGCCGTCAGGCGGAACACTTACCGCAAAACTGAATGGCAGTGAAGAGTCGGAGCTTCTCACCATCGAACTGACAAACCGCAATAACAAGACCGCAAAAACCATTTACACTATTGAGGTTCAAAAAGCTGCTACCACGGCAGTTACCTTTGAAATGACCCCCGCGGATGGCCAAATTTATATCTATGAGAGCATCAGCGGAAATCGCAGCTGGCCACGCACAGGGAAAACCTATGCGCTCTCGGAGGGCTTCACTTATACTGCAAGCTTTACCTGTGTGGGCTATCGCGGTCAGCAAGCAGAACTGACGTTGGAAAAGGATGAAAATGGACAAGTCGTGCTGAAACTCGGAGAAGAAACTTTCACGGATCTTCATGCTGTCCAGATCAAATTGGACGTTGCAGAAGAAAACAAGGAAATTCAGCACAATCTGAACGCCGAATGGGCGGATTTCCGCGGCACATCGTATACTGGAAGCACCATAGGCGGCGGTATGAACAGCAACAATGGCATTACAGACGCCAAAACGCCGATCACAGCAGAAAGCGGCATGATGTACTGGGCAGTGAAGCTGGGAGAGGGCTACTCCGACGGAGCCGTCAGCAACCCGATTCTGGTGGACGATTGCCTGATTGTCTATGCAGGCGACCATATTTACCGCGTAAATAAGGACACCGGCGCAGTGGAGGCCACGGGTCAGATGGCCGGGAAATCCAGCTTTGCCATCAACGGGCCGACCTATGCGGATGGCATTGTGCTGGTTGGTCTGTCCAATGGACGGATTCAGGCATTCAACGCAAAAACACTGGAATCCCTGTGGCTGTACACCGACCCGCTGGGCGGCCAGCCAAACTGCCCCATCACAGTCCTGAACGGATACGCCTACACGGGCTTCTGGTATGCAGAGGAGCTTGACGCGGGCTTTGTGTGTGTATCTCTGACCGATGAAGATGTAGGAACTACAACAGAAGCGAAATCGGCAACGTGGCGGCATGTTCAAAATGGCGGCTTCTATTGGGCTGGAGCCTATGCCTGCGATGACTTTATTATGGTTGGCACAGATGACGGCAAGGACAACTGCTCATATCTGTATCTGTTTGATCCGCTGACCGGCGCTATACTGGATTCCAAAAGCGGGTTCGACGGAGATATCCGCAGCACAATTTCGTACGATAAGCAGAGCTGCGCATATTATTTTACATCAAAGGGCGGCACGTTCTACCGCGTAAAAGTTGAAGCGAAGAACGGCAGCTACGCCATTACAGCATGTGACGGACTGAAGCTGGACAACGGTGCAAACGATCCGGCCCTTCCGCCGATGAGTACCTCCACGCCGGTCGTCTATAATGGCCGTGCGTATATCGGTGTCAGCGGCACGGGTCAGTTTACGCCATATTCCGGCCACAACATCACGGTCATCGACCTCGGTGACACAATGTCCATTGCGTACAGTGTGCCGACACAAGGCTATCCGCAGACTAGCGGTCTGCTTACAACAGCGTATGATAGCTATGTCTATGTTTATTTCTTTGATAACTATACGCCGGGAACGCTCCGTGCTCTCAGAGATGCACCAAACCAGACATCAGCTGATTACACCACACAGGAACTCTACAAAGGGTATACCTATCAGGCACCATACGCCATTTTTACGCCTTATGGCGATCAGGCGCAGTACGCGATCTGCAGTCCTATCGCAGACAGCAACGGCACGATTTACTTTAAAAATGACTCTGCCTATCTTATGGCGTTCGGCAGAAGCGTTGAAACGATTAAGGTCACAAAGCAACCGGATAAGACACAGTATAGCGCCGGTGAAACCTTTGACAAAACCGGGATGGTTGTGACAGCGACGCTTTCGGACGGTTCGACGCGCGACGTTACTGACATGGTGTCCGCACCAACGGGCACGCTTGCGGACGGCACGACGGAACTCACGCTGGAGTTTGGCCGCGGCCAGACCATGTATCGTAATTTGCCGAACGGCAATAAGATGACTGCCGGCAATAAAATTGCAGCAATCACGACAACCATACAGATCCGCGTGGGCGATACAGCCGACAGTGGCACGCTTGCGGACGATATTACATGGAGTTTCCGAACGGCTGCAAATACGCTCTCCATCGACGGAGAGATACCTGAAGGACATAAGGTTCTGATTGCATGCTACGACGACAGCGGCAAGCTGACAAAGCTGGAGGTGCTGACTATCAAGGGCAGTGTGACGCTGCCGGGCAGCGCAAAGATCCGCGTGTTCTATATTGACGGCAACAGCAAACCGCTCTGCGCGGCCGCCACGGTTCTTGGATGATAAGGAGATGCAGCGTATGAAACGAATCGCTTCCAGAATGCTCTGTATCCTGCTCCTGCTTTCCCTGCTGCTCTCCCTGACCGCCTGCGGCAAACCGGAAACGCAGCTTGAAAAAACGGCCGGCTATCTGCAAGCGCAGGTAGCCGAGCCGGGAGCGGCCTCCATCGGCGGAGACTGGCTGATTTTTGGGTTGGCACGCTCCGACATAAAGGTTTCGCAGAAATACTTTGATACTTATTACAAAAATGTAGAAGCAGCAGTCCGCGAGAAAAACGGAATACTCAGTGAGCGGAAGTACACCGAGTATTCCCGCACCGTGCTGGCGCTGACCGCCATTGGAAAAGACCCGGCCAGTGTAGCTGGTTTCGACCTGCTGAAACCGCTGGCAGACTTTGAACAGGTCACCAAGCAGGGCATCAACGGCACGATCTTCGCGCTGCTGGCGCTGGACAGCGGGAACTACGAAATTCCTGAAAACCCGGATGCCGCCGTGCAGGCGACACGGCAGATGTATGTGGACGAGCTGCTTGCGCGGGAACTGCCGGACGGCGGCTGGACGCTGACGGGCGGCGAGGCGGACGTGGACATTACGGCAATGACGCTGCAGGCGCTTGCCAAATACCGCGAACAGCCGGAGGTTGAAGCAGCCGTGGAACGCGGCCTTGCCGTCCTTTCCTCCTTGCAGGAGCCGGACGGCGGCTATGCTTCATGGGGCTCCAGTAACAGTGAATCGGTCGCACAGGTGATCGTGGCGCTGACAGAGCTTGGTGTGCCGCTGGATGATGCGCGCTTCGTGAAGAATGGCGTTACCGTCGAAGACGCGCTTCTGCGCTTCGCGCAGGAAAGCGGTGCGTTTGTACATGTTCTGGACAGCGGCGGCGATGACGGCATGGCGACGGAACAGGCATTCTATGCACTGGCCTCGATCCATCGGGCCGAAACAGGCGAAACCACACTCTATGACATGACGGATGTGATGCAATGAAGCAGTTTTACAGACTGGCCGCGCTTTTTCTGGCGCTCCTGCTCCTTTGCGGATGCGCCGCGGGAAACGGCTACGGCAAGCCCGAACGGAAAGAGGGTCAGGATCAGTACCTGACCGACCCCGTCCCGGAGGGCAAGCCGCAGCCGGTCGAGCCGCAGGACGTGACGGTCAGCGATACGGAATACACCTGTACGATCTCCATTTCCTGCGCGTCGATCCTGGAACACATGGACCTGTGCGACAAGGAAAAAGTGGAGTTGGTACCGGAGAACGGATGGCTGCTAAAGCCCGTGGAGGTCACCTTCAAGCAGGGGCAGAGTGTTTTTGACGTACTCCAGCAGGTCTGCCGGGATAACAAAATTCATATGGAATTTTCCCTGACGCCGATCTATAACTCTGCCTATATCGAGGGTATTGGAAACCTTTATGAGTTTGACTGCGGCGAGGTGTCCGGCTGGACGTACAAGGTCAACGACTGGTTTCCGAACTACGGATGCAGCCGCTATCAGCTTCAAAACGGCGACGTTGTGGAATGGGAATATACTTGCGAACTGGGCAAGGACATCGGCGGCGGCTATGCGACAGGCGGTGACGCATGAGAAACAGAGACACCTTTTCAGGCTACCATCCGACGATCAATTTTTTATACTACGCGCTCGTTCTTCTCTTTTCGATGTGCCTGATGCACCCGGTCTATCTGGCAATTTCTCTGACCGGTGCGCTGGCGTATGACATCTATCTCAAGGGCAGAAAAGCGGTGCGCTTTGCCGTCATGGGACTGCTTCCCATGGCGGCCGTTGCCGCGCTCGTCAACCCGGCGTTCAATCACGAAGGTCAAACGATTTTGACCTATCTGCCCTCCGGCAATCCGCTGACGCTCGAATCCATGTTCTACGGTGTGGCCGCGGCGGTCATGCTGGCAAGCGTTGTTCTCTGGTTTTCCAGCTACAACGAGGTCATGACCTCGGACAAGTTTGTCTATCTATTCGGGCGCGTCATCCCGGCGCTGTCGCTCGTTCTCTCCATGGCGCTGCGCTTTATCCCGAAGTTCAAGGCGCAGATGCAGGTCGTTTCCGAGGCGCAGGCGTGCATCGGGCGCGACACGAAAAACGGCAGCGTGTTCCAAAGAGTCGGGAACGCCGTCAAAATCTTCTCCATCATGGTCACATGGAGCTTAGAGAACGCGATTGAAACCGCAGATTCCATGCGTTCGCGCGGCTACGGATTGCCCGGACGCACGGCGTTCTCGATTTATCGTTTCGATGAGCGTGATAAAGCCGCGCTTGCGTGGCTGATCTTCTGCGGCACGTATCTCGTTTCCGGCTGGATGGCAGGCGGCACGTATTTCCGCTACTATCCGACCGTGAAAAGCGTTGTGCTTACCCCCATGACCGTGAGCTTCATGTGTGTTTATCTCGCACTGGTGCTGACGCCGGTGATTCTTGATCGGAAGGAGGACAGACAGTGGAACTCTTTACAATCAACCATCTGAGTTTTGCATACCCGGAGCAGGAAAAACAGGCAATCTCTGACCTCACACTGTCTGTCCGACCGGGGGAGTTTCTGGTGCTCTGCGGCCCCTCCGGGTGCGGCAAAAGTACGCTGCTGCGGCAGCTCAAAACCGTTCTCGCGCCGCATGGCCGCAGAAGCGGCGAGATCCTGTTCGATGGCAGAAATCTTGATTCCCTAGACCAACGCGAACAGGCCGAGAAGATTGGCTTTGTGCAGCAAAGTCCGGAGAATCAGATCGCGACCGACAAGGTCTGGCACGAGCTGGCGTTCGGGCTGGAATCCCTCGGCTACGATACGCCGACGATTCGCCGCAGAGTTGCGGAAATGGCATCGTTTTTCGGGATTCAGGAATGGTTTTATAAGCCGGTCACAGAGCTGTCCGGCGGGCAAAAGCAGCTCTTGAATCTCGCTTCCGTCATGGTGCTTCAACCGAAAGTTTTAATTCTGGACGAGCCGACGAGCCAGCTCGACCCCATTGCCGCGTCGGATTTTCTTGCGACGCTTGGCAAGATCAACCGCGAATTGGGAACGACCATCCTCCTGACCGAACACCGTCTGGAAGAAGCGTTTGGCTTTGCGTCGCGCGTGGCCGTCATGGACGGCGGCAAGCTCCTTTGCACCGGAACGCCCGCCGAAGTGGGCGCGGAGCTGAAAAGCAGTGGGAACGCAATGTTCCTCGCCATGCCCGCCGCCATGCGCATTTGGGCGGCGACGGATTCCAAGGCGGCCTGCCCGGTCTCCGTCTGCGACGGCCGAAACTGGCTGCTCGACTATGCAAAAACGCATGAATTGCAGCCTATCCCAGAAGAAAATAAAAACGCACCGGACACGGAAACCGTTGTCTCGGCGCAGGAACTCTGGTTCAAGTATGACAAAGACTTGCCCGATGTGGTCAAAGGTCTATCCTTGGAACTGCACAAGGGCGAATTTCTGGCGTTGCTCGGCGGCAACGGAACGGGTAAAACAACGTCTATGAAGCTCCTCGCCGGACTAAAAAAGGCGTATCGCGGGGAGCTGACCATCACGGGAAGCGTCGGGATGCTGCCGCAGAATCCGCAGGCGCTCTTTGTGAAATCCTCAGTGCGCGCGGATTTATTGGAGATTTTACCAAAATCCGAACGCAAATCTGAGCGCCTTGCACAAGTCGTCTCCCTCTGCAAGCTGGCAGAGCTGCTGGACCGTCACCCCTATGATCTTTCCGGCGGCGAACAGCAGCGCGCGGCGTTGGCAAAAATCCTGCTTCTGAACCCGGACGTTCTGCTCCTTGACGAACCGACAAAGGGACTGGATGCGGAGTTCAAGCAGGTTTTCGGGCAGATTTTGCGGACGCTGCAAGCATCCGGTGTGGCGATTTTGATGGTCAGCCACGACATTGAGTTCTGCGCGAAGTACGCCGACCGCTGCGCCCTGTTCTTTGACGGAAATATCGTCACAGAATCTACCCCAAAAACGTTCTTTTCCGGCAACAGCTTCTACACGACGGCTGCGAACCGCATTGCGCGCGACGTACTGCCAGATGCGGTCACGCCGGAGGACGTCATTGCTGCCTGCGGCGGTGCAGTCGAACCGGAACCACCCTTACCGGAATACCAGCGCATCCCGCCCGCGCCGGAGAAAGCGACGCGGACGGTGAAAAAGCTCCCGGTCTGGCGGAAGCTTCTTGCCGCCGTGTCCGGTGCCGCTTCGCTGGCGCTGATCGTGCAAGCCATCGGCGTGACGGATTTGACAAAGCTCATTGACGCGAACGGCATGACGGCGCTGGCAGGCGGGCAGCTCAAGCTCTACGGCATTTTGCTTGCTGCACTTCTTGTGTTTGCACTGTCCATTGGCCGGAAAGCCGACCGCCCGGATTACCTGATTCAAACGCCCGTGGAAAAGCGCAAGCTGAAAAAGCGCACCGTGACTGCCACGCTGCTCATTCTGCTGCTCATTCCGCTGACGCTGTTTGTTGGTGTATATTATTTCGCGGGGCGGAAATACTACTTTATTTCGCTGCTGATTCTTCTCGAATGTATGCTGCCGTTCTTCCTGATTTTCGAGGGGCGCAAGCCGCAGGCGCGGGAGCTGGTGCTCATTGCCGTGCTCGTTGCGCTGAATGTGGCAGGGCGCGCTGCGTTCTTCATGCTGCCGGAATTTAAGCCGGTCGTTGCGATGACGATTCTCGCAGGCGTGGCTTTTGGCGGCGAAACGGGATTCTTGGTTGGCGCGATGACCATGCTGGTGTCCAATATGCTCTTTTCCCAGGGGCCGTGGACGCCGTGGCAGATGTTTGCCATGGGCATCATCGGCTGGCTGGCAGGTGTCTTGTACCGCAAAGGTGTTCTGCGGCGCGGGCGGCTGAGCCTTTGTATCTTCGGCGTGATCGCGTCCACGATCATCTACGGCGGCATTATGAATCCCGCGTCTGCCCTCATGTGGGCGCACACGATCAACTGGAAAATTATTCTTAGCTATTACATTACCGGCCTTCCGGTCGATCTGGTGCGAGCTGTTGCCACATTCATCTTCCTGTGGCTTGGCGCGGAGCCGATGCTGGAGAAGCTTGACCGTATCAAAGTTAAATACGGATTGGCGTGCTGATAAATTTAAGAATTTATAGTATTAGTCTAAGCGATATGCCAAAAAGACCATAATTATCCCAATAGGGGAATTGCGTTTTTGTAGGAAATACATTAAAAATTGACGATGGAATATTCTGAGCAGATTATCTCTTCCGAATAGGTTTACCAGATATTCGGAAACAACGTCAAGGCGTACCGCAAGGTGCAGAATAAGACACAGGAAGCGCTTGCTGCGGCCTTGGAATGCGACCAGAAATACATTTCCCGGATCGAAAACGGGCAGGCGAAACCGAACCTCGCAATCTGTCTGCGCCTTGCCAACTTCTTTCATGTGACTCTGGATTTTTTGCTGGAGGGCGCGTGCGAAGTGCAATGCTCGCCAAAGGACCGAGAACGGCTCTGCAGCCGTAAGATGTTAGAGGAAATCGGAAAAGTAATTACGTCCTATATGGGCTGAACCGCAGAGCGTATGCCTACGGACAGTTGGATCGTCGGTGCGGATGGTCATGACGCCGCGCCGCGTCCGCTTTACAAAATATCCGCTCCACGCTTTCAGAACATAGAATTGCTTCAACTTATCAAATTTTGACTGCTTGCTGACGCGCGGCGGATGGTAAAAGCTGCGGCAGGAATCAAAACGGATGTCAACATTCTGCTCGCCCATGCGGGAAAGCGCAGCCAGAAATGCGTCTGTTGTGGCAGTATACGTCGTTTTCTGCGTGTGCCGATCTGTGAGGATGATGGAATTCCCGTATTGACGGTATTCCTCAAGCGTATGCGCGTTCTTCAGGCCCGCAAGAAACCAGCGCTGAAACTCACCGGCTTCAAAAGCGCTGTTCCGGCTCTTGCGCATCCCGCCGCGGTTGCCGCTGCTGAAGCCTTCATAGGTTTCTGCGATCTTCTGGAGCTCATCGCTTGTAAACAGCAGCCTGCCCCGATATGGGAGATCCAGAACAGACCAGTACCGTTCTGCGACCTCGCGCCCATGCGCATTAAATTCATAGGTGTTGGTCGATCCGCGGCAGACGAGTGGGATAAATCGCTCACCAACAGAAACAAATGCCTTGTCGTAATAAATTTCACTGCTCATATTCGTAAAAACCTCTTTTCTTTTATAATTGCAGGCGGCACAGAATCATTCTGTGCCGCCCGGTTTATGTGTGCTCAGCCTGCGAGCAGTGCTTCAAATTCTTCCTCTGTCAAGGTTGGAACGCCGAGCTGCTGCGCTTTTGTCAGCTTGCTCCCGGCCTTTTCACCGACGATCAGGTAATTCGTCTTTTTCGTCACAGAGGACGCCGGAATTGCGCCGATCTGTAAGAGCTTGTTCTGGATGCCGTCGCGCGTATAATGCTCCAACTTTCCGGTTGCCACAACGGTCTTGCCATATAACGGGGATTCCTTCGTAATACTCATAGGTGTTGTCTCCTTTGTGAAATGAATTCTCTTCAACAGCGGACGCCAGAGCTTTGCTTCTTCCGCGTCCGCGTACCATGTGTAAAGGTTCTCCTGCATCACAGCGCCGAAGTCCGGCAGCTGCGTGAAGTCGAACCCTTTCTGAATCGCAGCTTCAAATGCCTCCCAAGAGCCGCCAAAGCAGCGGTCAAGTTCTCGCCCGGCATGACGGCCAACGGTCGGGATACCAAGTCCGGCGATGAATTTTGCCAGTGTGCAGCTGCGGCTTTTCTCAATGGCCGCCTGTAGCCGCTCAAAGGACTTTTCACCGAAGCCGTCGGTCTGAATGATCGCGTCACGGTGCTACTCCAAATCGTACAAATCCGCAAACGTATGGATCCAGCCATGCCCGATCAGCTTTTCCAGCGTCGTCTCTGACAGACCCTCTATGTTCATTCGGCTTTTATCACAGAAGTGAACAAACTTCTGTACCAGCCTTGCGGCGCAGCTTCGATTTCTACAAAAAAGCTGATGTGTTCCGCCAGTCGTTTCGCCAACCTCCAGCGCTGCGCCGCAGCACGGGCAGGACGTGGGAAGCCGGTATGTACCGCTCTTTGTCAAATTGTCCGCGATTTGCGGAATGATCATATTTGCACGGTACACTCGGATCGCATCACCGGAACCAAGCTGAAGTGCATGGAAATTGTCCAGATTGTGCAGATAGGCGCGGCCAACTGTCGCGCCGTCCATATTGACGGGATCGAACCGTGCGGTCAGGCTGACCATTCCGGTGCGCGTCGTTGCAAGTTCAATGCTGCGGAATGTGGTCTCATACAGTTCATCTGCCCATTTGAGCGCGATCAGGCGATTTTCATGGTGCCCGGTAGCGCCAAGGCTCCTGCCATACGCAAGGTCGTCATATTCCATGATAAGGCCGTCAACGGGATAGTCAAACCTGGTCGGCTGCATACTGAGGATCGCACGTTCAATATCACGGGCACTGCATGAGAGCGGCAGATACAGATATGGGATCACACTGAAGCCGCAGCACACCAAAAGCTTCTGCTGCGCGTGTTTGCTGCCGGATTCCAAGCTGTCGCTGACCAGATCGAATGCCCAAAATTCCAGCATCCGCTTCTGCGCTTCCGAAGCGTCCAGCTTTCGCACGCTCCCGGCTGCCAGATTTCGAGGGTGGCTGTAGGCATCATCCAAGTCCGCATTGATGGTGTCAAAGTTCTTCCATGAAATAACGCCCTCTCCGCGAACCTCAAATGCCTCTGAAATGGGAATGGTCAGCGGTACATTGAGAAAGGTCTTTACGGTGTGGGTGACGTCCTCCCCGATGATACCGTCGCGGCCGCGGGTAATGGCCTGCGAGAGATGTCCGTTTTCATATCGGAGGACGAGCGTAAGTCCATCCATTTTCCATGAAAGCAGCACATCCTGACCAGCAGCGAACCGGATCAGATCATCGACAGATTTTGTTTTCGCAGCAGAAAGCATAGTCTTTGTGTGCCGAACCTCTGCCAATGTTTCAAGCGTTTCGCCGGCAACATGCTGTGTGGGCGAGTGGGACAAGATCACACCGCTATGCTCCTCCAGCGCAACCAGATCGTCCATCAGGCGGTCATATTCCAGATCGCTCATGATTGGCGCGTCATGCTTATAGTAGGCGGTATCCGCTTGCCGGATCTGCCGGATCAGCTGCTGCATTCGTTCATAGATCGGTTCGTTCATTTGTTATGGTTCACTCCTTGTATCGTATGTTAAAGCTATATATAGATTTCACGATGGACGAAGAATACTCTCTACTTATAAAATAGGGCGGCAATACGATTTTTCTGCAAAATGCAGAAAAAAGCGGTCGCAAGTCTGCGACCGCTTCGGTTATGCAACTGTGATTTTTGCTTTATCGCAAAGCAGATGCTGTCCAATTTAGAATCTGCTCTGCAAATGCGATTGCCTGTTTTGCATGATGCTCCTCGACAGTCAGTTCGTTCGGATATCGTGTCATGGTACCAAATGGCGTTAGGGCATCTGCAGCATCGCCGATTGCATCCGGGATGGAGATATAGTTGTGGATCTGATTCAGCAGAAAAGAAAGATCGTGGCTTTTGGGAATCCCGGTGGGCCAGTGCAGAGAGACAATCACAGCCTTGATCGCTTTTTCCGCAGACTGCTGGCAGTGATAGCAGACGATTTCGAGCGGCTTGGGATGATAGTTTTCAAAAAGATGCCGGGCAACGCCTAAATCCTGCGCGGCATAGTCAATCCACTGTTTAACTTGCTGATCCATAGAGCAGAACTCCTTTGTGGAACACCTCGTTTTCTACGGTGAACTGATTCTTACGTTCGTCAAAGCGGCTTTTTGTGCCAACCAGAATATCCACAGGGCGCTGCTTCACGCCGCGAATCGCTTTGTATGCAGAAGTGGCTACGGCGTGAAGATCTTTCTCGTTGTCATCTACAATAATGTAGAAGTCAAAATCGCTGTCGGCGTGCGCGGTACCGTTGGCAAAAGAGCCAAACAGATAAACGCCAATCGGCTTGATCTGATCGACAAGCTTTTGCTTTATGACTTCAATCTCATCAACGGGCATGGTAAGCACCTCCTTACATCATTCTCATTTATAGTATAGCAAACTGCGGAAAAATAATCAATGAAAACAGGTAGACAACAATTTCAAGAAACCAAGAGGTTCAGTCTGCCAATTCCACGCAATTGAAAGACACGGGTTCAATTTTCTCGACTGCCAATGCACATGGCTGCGGCAAGTGTGCGGTCTTGACTTCACTTGGAATTGCGGAAAGCGGCAAATAGACCCGATAGGCTTGCCCCACAGACAGCTGCTTGTTCTTTTCTATGCAGAAGACAAGCTGTTCGCCGTCTGCTTTTTGCAGCGCGACCCTGCGCTGCCGCTGAAACGGAATGCTGGAAACCGAAAGACAAATGCCTTCCTCCGCGCAATAGCGTTCGTTCGCGAGCAGTACATAAAGCTCTGCGCAGCGAACGCCGCAGAAAAGCAGCAGCAATGCGCTGAGGATCAGAAACGTCCGGTCGCCGGAGAACGCAGAAACGATGGCTGCGGCCAGGAACGGCAGGCAGAGCAGCAGCGACAGCAGCCACTTCTGCAGCAGTGGTGTGGGCCATGCAAGGATCTTTTTCATATTCAGCACCGCTCAAAGACGATCTGCTTGTGCAGATACAGGTTTGCGATTGCCGCCGAGACAGGGCGGGCCTGCCGGGAGGCAGCCATCAGGATGGGAAGATTCTCGCTGGTGGTCAGTTCGTCATCATACAGGCAATCCATGAGCTGCTCGTCGGAGTGAAGCGTCCGCACACCGCGCTCTGCACATTTGATCAGTTCTGCGCTGCTGAGAAGCGCCTGATTTGCCAGCCGCACGATCTGCCGTTCCTCCACGCTGCATTTTGGGCGCGAGAACAGATGGATTGCTTTAGAAAAAGGCATACCGTCCCAAATCCAGAGTTTCAGGAATGCGCCAATCCGCAGGAATGGATTTGCGGAAACCGGCGCGATGTACAGGCAGGAAAGCAGATCATAAAGCGCCTCATACTCGCTGCTGCCGCGCCCCTCCGCGACCAGTCCACGTGAGACAAGCCGGTCAATGCAGTCGTCCAGCGTCCGGCGGGAGGTAAACGACAGCCCGCGCGTCAGCTTCAGATAGGCTTCCACGATCTGGCTGCGTGACAGGATCCGCCATGCAAGACTGCTCCAAACGGTCATTTCCTGCACGTCGAGCATATATTCTTTCTGCCCCACAATGACAACGGGATATTTCTTGCCGTCCAGCGTGCGATGGCATTTGAAATGTCCGACGGCCGCGTATTTCGTGTATTCCATAACAGTACCTCCAATGTGCTTTTATTTTTCTTTTACGGGCAGCAGCTCACAATTTCAACAGGCGATGTCGAAAGCGTCCAGAAAATCCGGGTCGCTGCGGAGCTTCTTTGCCGCCAAGGCCGCGTCCATTCTGCTCGGTCTGCTCGCAATCCCCGTGCTCTTCTACTCGCTCGGCGGGATGTTCGGCAAAACGCCGGACTGGGTGAACATCGCCATTTTCTTTCTCGCGGACGCGCTGCTCTACTTTATGAGCTTCCGTCTGCTCACGCGCGGCGCGCTGCGCGGCGGCGCGTGGCAGCTCGCCGGATTTCTCCTGCTGTGGGCGCTGGCCTTCGCGTTCGTGTTCTTCACCTACCGCCCCATCCGCCTCCCGCTCTGGCAGGATCCGACGAATGGGCTCTACGGGCTCGCCGCGGCAAGGGCCGCAGGATAAATTTCATCATCTGGTGCAGCAAGGAGGGCAGCCGCCGGCTGCCCTCCTTCCCATAGCCTCGTTTTTTCCCTCAGCTCTGCTTCGCCAGCAGCGCCGCGCCGATGACGCCCGCGCGGTAGCCGAGCGTGCAGAGCTCGATGCGCGTGTGACGCACGGCATAGCGCGAGCCGTAGCTCAGCGCCCGCACCCGCTCCCGCAGCGGGACAAGCAGCGCGTCGCCCTGATTGGCCACGCCGCCGGAGAGCGCGATGACCTCCGGGAAAAAGATGTTGACGATGTTGGCAATGCCGCAGGCAAGGTCGTCCAGATAGCGATCCACCACCGCCTGCGCGGCGGCATCGCCGCGCTGCGCCGCGATGAACGCCGTGCGTCCGTCCACCGCACCGTTCTCCTCAGCTGCGGCGTGCATCCGGCTCTCGGGATGCGCGGCCATCGCGCGCTTTGTCTCACGGATGAGCGCAGTCGCGCTGGCATAAGCCTCAAAGCAGCCGCGCCGTCCGCAGGTGCATTCCTCGCCGCCCGCGCGGATGACCATGTGGCCCAGCTCGCTCGCCGCGCCGGTGTAGCCCGTGAGCATTTTGCCGTCCAGCACCACGCCGCCGCCGACGCCTGTGCCGAGCGTGACGATCACGGCACTCTGCGCACCTTTGGCACAGCCGACCAGCGCCTCCGCCAGCGCGGCCACGTTCGCGTCGTTGCCGATGCGCAGGTCAAAGTCCGTGCGCGACTTGACCGCCGCGCGCAGGTCAAAGTTCTTCCAGCCGAGGTTGTTCGCGTAGAGCACGCAGCCGGTCTCGTCGTCCACCGTTCCCGGGCAGCCGAGCCCGACACCGCCGAGCGAGGTCCGGTCCACGCCGGACGAAAGCTCTGTGATGACCGCGGCGATGCCGTCGCAGACCGCCTCCGCGCCCAGCTCGACGCGCGTGGGACGGCTCACCTCCCGCGCGATCTCGCCCGTCTCGCTCACAAGCGCGCCCTTGATGTTTGTTCCGCCGAGGTCAATGCCGATATAGTACATGGAACAGTCCTCCCCACCGGCAAAATTTTCAGTCGTATTATACCCGCTGCGGCGCGGAATTGCAAGGGGTCAGCCGCGCTCGCCGATGGCTTCTTCGAGCTTTTCCAGCGCCCGCTTTTCGATGCGGGAGACATAGCTTCTTGAGATGCCGAGTTTTTTTGCGATCTCGCGCTGGGTGCGCGGCATCCGGCCGCCGAGGCCGTAGCGCAGCGTGACGATCTCGCGCTCGCGGTCGGTCAGGTCATCCAATTCCGGATCGGTATATGTTGAATCCGTAGTAGAAGTAGTTGCGGAATTTTCAGGCCTACCAACGTTCGCAGCCATGAAATCGCCTTCCATCATTTTCTCGATAAGACGTTTCGTGGCGGACGGTGCGATAATCGCATTACCTTGAAAAACCGTGCGAATCGAATTCAGCAATGTTTCCGGTTCCGTATCTTTCAGCAGAAAACCGGAAGCTCCGGCAGTGATCGCAGCCATAACATATTCATCCAAGTCGAATGTCGTCAGAATGATCACTTTGGTATGAGTGACTTCTGATTGCGTTCCATCGGCAGCGAAGCGATGCCGCAACGCACTGATCTGCCGGGTCGCCTCGATACCATCCATGCCGGGCATGCGCACGTCCATGACCACCACCTGAAAGGCGGCGCCCCCCGGCTGAAGAGAGGCCTCCAAAAGGTCCAGGGCCGTTTTGCCGTCCGGGGCGGTGACTACCTCCATGCCGCGCCGGGTCAGGCGTTTGTGCATGAGATCCAGAAATTCCACTTCGTCGTCCACAAACAGTGCGCGCATGGGGCCTCCTTGCCACGTTTGCCGCTGTTGCCGTTTTTGTCGTCCGCCGTTTGGGGCGACCCCCCGCTTACAGCGTGCCCGCGTCTTCGTTTTCGTCCTGGACGGGAGCTTCCACCGCGGCCTGGGGCGGTTCCGCCGGCAGGGTGACGATAAAAGTGCTGCCCTCGCCGGGGGTGCTGCGCACCTCAATGCGCCCGCCCAGTTTTTCCAGAATGGTAAAGCAGATGGCCAGGCCCAGGCCCGTGCCCTCCCCCACCTTTTTGGTCGTAAAGAAGGGGTCAAAAATCTGTTTCATGGTAGTCTGATCCATGCCGGGGCCGGTATCTGTAAAGAGCACCTGTACCCCGTCCTTATGGGGCCGGGTGTGGATGGTCAGGCTGCCGTCCTTGCCCATAGCGTCAATGGCGTTGTCGATGATATTGATGCAGACCTGCTCCAGCTGGGCCGGATCGGAAAGAATGACCGGCGTCTGACTGTCGTATTCTTTGACAATGGCGATATTGCGGCCCGTGGCCTCGGTTTTGAGCATGTCCACGGCCTGGTCCAGCAAGGAGTTAATAAGGATTTCCGTCCGACCTGGGTTCATGCGGCGGCCGAAACCGAGCATGCGTTGGGTAATACCCTTGGCCCGCTTGACATGTTGCTCAATCTTTTCCGTACTCTCTGAAATTTCTTTGTAATTTTTCATTTTTGCCGGGTCTTCGTCCTCCAGCAGGTCGCGGATCCAACCGGCGTTTTCCTGAATAAGCATAAGGGGATTGTTGACCTCGTGGGCCACGCCGGCGGCCATCTTGCCCAGGGCCGCCATCTTGCTGGACTGGAGCATGCGCGCGTCTATGTGGGCCTGGCGGTGGTCTGCGGCCTCCAGCGAGGCCACCATCCGCCTGGTGCAGAGCTCCGCCCCCACGCAGACCAGCGCCCCGCCCAAAAGCATAAAGAAGGTGATGAGAGCCCGCAGCTGCCGCAAGGGGCGCAGGCTTTCACGCACGTCGTCCAGCACCACCAGCACCCAGGGCATGGATTCCAGGGGCATCATGGCGCTGAGCATTTCCTGTCCGTCCGGCGTGGTGATGCGGCTGGTGACCACGCCAGCCCGGCCCGTCGGCGGCAGGGGCTGGTCAAAGCGGCTCATGATGCCGCCGTGGTAGCGGGAGGCGGTCTGCAGTACGCCCTTGGAATTGACAATGAAAGCGTCACTGTGCGGGCCGGAGTAGACGCGGCGCAGCAGGGCGTCGATGGCGTCCATGTCGATGGTGGCCCGCAGAATGAAGCTCCGCCCGCCCACATGGCGCAGTACGGCCACAATAAAGTGCGGCACATGGCGGTAGCCCAGAAACACGTCGCTCACATACACGCCCTTGCGCAGCACCTCCCCAAACCAGTCGGCTTCCATATAATTGGCTGCGCGCAGGTCAAAGGGCCCCACATAGGCCACATGTCTGCCGTCCATGCC
>ERZ837910.210-NODE-210-length-90873-cov-6.932007_pt1 | contig 90873 bp, 70 predicted proteins | sample MGYA00519940_ERZ837910 | MGnify/ENA primary metagenome ERZ837910 (study PRJEB31850, sample SAMEA3708825) | human gut metagenome | biome: human gut; feature: human-associated habitat; material: faeces | place: China | collected 2014 ... | reverse complement strand
TGAGTCCCGGCCCTCCTGCGAGGTATGTTTTTTAGCAGGGTTATTTCACACCAAGCTTGGTTTTCACGAGAGCTGTCACGTCCTGCACGTCAGCGCTGACGAAGGCGGGAACGCCCTCGGGGAATATCATTGTAAAGCCGTTCTCGGTGCCGACGCTCTTGATGGCGTTCATAACCTTTTCCTGAACGGGCTGCATCAGCTGAGCCTGCTGACGCTGCAGATCCTGCTGCGCTGTCTGGGCAAACTGCTGTGCCTTCTTATCAAGTTCCTGAAGGTCCTGCAGACGGCGCTCCTTGATTGACTGCAATGTGGTGGCGTCCTTTTCAAGTTCCTGAAGTTCAGCCATTTTTTTCTGAAGCTCTTCATTAATCTTTGCGTATTCTGCCTCATAAGTTTTGGCAGCTTCTCCAATCTTGGTCTGAGCCTCCTGATATTCAGCCATCTGGGGGATGATGCTTTCCACATCAACAACACCGAACTTGGGAGCCTGCGCCCAAAGGCATGCAGGAAGCGCTACTGCGAGCGCTACAAGAATTTTTTTGAACATGTTTGATTCGTTGAGTTATTTTTGATTTTTAATTAGTTGCTTTAACTGGACTCGTACAGGCCGCGACAAGAGAATTTTCAGGCATCAGTTGGCATAGCCGAGTTTCGCCAGCACTTCGTTGCTGACATCGATACGAGGCGAGGCGTAGATTATGTTGGCAGAGGATGCACGGTCGAAAATTGCCTGATAGCCGCGCTCTTCCGAAAGTTTCTTTACAGCATTATAAATATCGTCCTGAATAGGCTTCATAAGTGTCTGGCGTTTTTTATACAGTTCACCTTCCGGACCGAAATATTTGTAGCGGAGCTCGGTGGCCGACTGTTCCTTGGCCACAATCTCCTCCTCACGCTTTTTCACCTGCTCTTCGGTGAGGAACACCTTGTCGGAAAGGTACTGCTTATACATGGCGTCGGCCTCTTTCGAAGCAGCCTCCACCTCTCGCTGCCAACGCTGCGACAGCTGGTTGAGCTGTTCGTTGGCCATCTCATAGGAAGGCACATTCTTGAGGATGTACTCCATATCGATCAACGCGAATTTCTGGGCGCTTCCGGCAAAAGCGATGCCGGCGAGCAGTATCAGTGTGAAGAATATTTTTTTCATCGGTTAAAATTTAAGTTGTTTAAATCAGATTCTATACCAATATAGACGTCTGAGAGCCGAAAAGGTTTAACAAATCCGGCTTTAAGCCCCGACATCGCAACGGCTTAGAACTCCTGGCCGAGGATGAAGTGGAAGTGCGAGCCGCCTTTCTGTCCGAACACCTTGTCGAAACCGTAGGCCCAGTCGATACCCATCATACCCACCATGGGGAGGAAGATGCGGACACCGGCACCGGCACTGCGTTTGAGGTCGAACGGCGAGAAGTCCTTGACGGCTGTCCATGCGTTACCGCCCTCCACAAAGGCCAGACCATAAATGGTGGTCGTGGGCTGCAGCATGAAGGGGAAGTGAAGTTCAAGGCCGAAACGGGTGTACGCATAACCCTCGCGTCCCCACGGAGTGAGCGAACCGTTTTCATAACCGCGCAATGCGATGGTCTCGGTTGCATAGGTGTAGGATCCGCTCATACCGTCGCCACCTACATAGAATGTCTCGAACGGCGATTTTAGCCATTTGTTGTAGCTTCCGAGCAGACCGATATCGGCACGGGTCATGAGCACGAGTGTCCATTTTCCGTCAGGATTGGTGAGCGGAGTGTATGTACGCGACTTGAAACGGAGCTTCCAGTATTCAATCCAGCGATAAAGTTCTTTCTTGGATGCTGTGGTGTTCTCGTTATACAGTTTCTCCCAGTCCTTTTTACCGCCAAAGAGCGAGGCCGGCGGAGTGAAAGAGAAGTTAAGCGAGATGGTGGAGCCGCGACGGGTGTAGAGCGGGTTGTCGATGGAGTTACGTGCAAGCGTGAGTCCGAGCACAAGTGCGTTCGACGTACCGTTGTTCATGTAGTACAGATACTCCCAGTTCTTCAGGTAATAGAAGTTGTATGAAAGCTCTGTTGTGAGTGTGAAATAGTCGTCAGGCCAGTTCAGACGCTTTCCGAAGCCGACGGTTACACCGGCCATCTGGAGCACCTTGTTGGGGTCGTAGGCGTTCTGTATGGAGTTGGAATAATAATCGTTGTAATAGTTCGAGCCGTATCCGTAGCCATAACCGTAACCGCCGTAGAGGTAGGGATTTGACCAGTTGGAGTTGTAGTACGACGAGTTCACACCGGTCTGACGGCTGTAGTAGGCCGACACCTGCAGCGAATTGGGGCGCTTGCCGCCGAACCACGGATCAAGGAACGACACCGAATACATCTGATAATAGCGCGCATTGGTCTGGGCGCTGATGGTGAATGTCTGACCCTCACCCTGAGGTATGAATCCCTTGAATGAGCTTGGGTTAAACAGATTCTTCATGGAGAAGTTGGTGAACTTCAACGCCACCTTACCGATAATACCGGTCTGGCCCCAGCCGAGCGAGAACTCAATCTGGTCGTTCGCCTTTGAAGTGAGGTTATAAACAATATCAACCGTACCGTTCTCTTCGTTGGGTTCCACGCGAGGATCCATCGATTCGGGATCGAAATGACCGGTCTGCGCAATTTCACGCACGGAACGGATGAGGTCCGACTTGCTGAACAGCTCACCGGGCTTGGTGTAAAGTTCGCGGCGCACCACTTTTTCATAGAGGCGGTCGTTACCATTGATGACCACCTTGTTGATACGGGCCTGAGGGCCTTCGAACATGCGCAGTTCAAGGTCGATGGAGTCACCGTGGATGTTTTTCTCGATGGGGACGAGCTGATAGAACAGATAGCCCTTGTCCATATAGGCGTTTGACACTGCATCGTCGTCCTCATTCAGACGTTTGTTAAGTTCCTTCTGGTTATAGACATCGCCCGGCTTCATTCCGAGGAAATAGTTGAGCTGGTCGGTGTTGTAGATGGTATTACCCACCCAGGAGATATCGCTGATGTAATATTTCTTGCCTTCTTCGAGGTTGATATATACGTCAACCTTCTTTTCGTCGTAAGGCACAACACTGTCGCTCAGGATTTTCGCATCGCGGTAACCAAGCTCGTTATATTTCTGAATGATGCGGTTGAGGTCGTCATGGTAGTCGCTCTCCACAAACTTTTTCTGGCTGAACAGCTTCCAGAGGTTACCGCCTTCGTTGGTTTTCTTTATGACGCGCTTGAGTTTGCCGTCGGAAAGCACCTCGTTACCGGTGATATAGATTTTGTGAACCTTCACCTTCTGATGCTTGTCAACATCGATGTTCACAATCATCTCGTTCTTTTTGGAGAGGTCCTCCTGAAGATTTATCTTGACATCGGCGTTGCCGAAACCCTTCTCTTCAAAATACTTCTTGACAATGGCTGTGGCACGGTTCACGATGTTCTGCGTGATCTGATTGCCCTTCATGAGGTTCAGACGCTTCTGCAGGTCCTCACGTTCACCCTTTTTCATGCCGTTGTATTTCACCTCCGAGATGCGGGGCTGAGTGCGGAGATTGATAAGCAGCCACACTTTGTTGCCGGCCATCTTCTCCACGATTATCTGAGCCTGGGCAAAGAGACCCTGACGCATAAGGCGCTTCACTGCCGTGGTGACATCGTTACCGGGAATCTCGATACGGTCGCCTTTCTTCAATCCCGAATATCCTATCACGATATAATCCTCATAATTGTCGGCACCGGCCACCCGGATGTCGGCAATCTCATATGTCGACGGAAGCGCCGAATAGACAATGGGGGGATTATAGATTGTGTCGACACGCTCCTGCGCATCGGCAAAACCGGAGAAGAACAATAGGGAGAGCAGCGTAAGTATCAGCTTATATCGCATAACGTGATGATAGAGCGTTGGTTGTTTCTTTTTTGGTTGATATATGCCCCTTGGGGGAAGTTCTGTCGAAATGCCTCCTGCAATCAGTCGGCACCTCGTACCTGTTCGCTTGTGAGTCCGAAGCGACGTTCACGGTTCTGGAAACGTGCAATGGCCTCTAAAAAGTCTTCTTTTGAAAAATCAGGCCAATACACCGGCGAGAAATACAACTCGGCATAGGCTATCTGCCACAGCAGGAAGTTGCTAACGCGCATGTCGCCCCCGGTGCGGATAAGCAAGTCCGGATCGGGCATGGCTGCCGAACAGAGGTAGCGCGACACAACGGCCTCATCAATATCAGCAGCGGCCAGTTTACCCGCTGCCACATCCGTGGCAATGCGCGCAACGGCATCACTGATTTCCCATCGGGAGGAATAGCTCAGAGCCAGATTCAGCACAAGTCCGGTACAGTGCGAAGTGCGTTCCACACATCCTGCAAGACGCTGGCGTGCATCCTCGGGAAGACGCGCTATATCACCCATCAATGCAAGCCGCACGTTATTGGCAATCAGATCCGGTGTCTCACGTTCTATGGCATAACCGATAAGATGCATGAGCGAGTCTACCTCCTGAGCCGGACGATTCCAGTTTTCAGTGGAGAACGCATACAATGTCAGATACTTAACACCAATTTCGGAGGCTATCTCGGTGATGCGCCGCACAGTGTTGACACCCTCCACATGACCCGACGAACGGTCGAGCCCGCGGGCCTGAGCCCACCGGCCGTTGCCGTCCATAATGATCGCCACATGAAGCGGCACCCTTTTAAGGTCTATATCGGCTTTACTCACTGACATTGCTGTTGTTTTTGGCTGATTAATCGACATAATGGCAAGTGGCGCACCGCTTGCCGAATTCGTAGGTAAGAGAGATGGATATGTTGGAATACCAGTCGGTATTTTTCAGGAAAGAGCTCTTTATAGTCTGGAGGTCGGCAAGCGCACCATCCACATGGTCGGAAAACACCTTCGTCATAGTGAATTCCAGGCCGAGGTTGAGGCGTTCACGTAGCTTATATTTCAGCCCGAACCCCATGGGGATGTTAAAACCGAAATTATTCTCCCCCTCGCATGAGGCCAGGGTGGCACCCAGACCGAGAGTGAGATATGGCGTCCAACGGCGCAGTTTTTTATAGGTCTCCCCTATCCCGTACGGAAAAAAGTTGAACTCTACGCGGCCGCCGAGGTCGTAGACGGTGGATTTGAAGGAATAGTTGGCACCGCCGGGAAACACATCGTCCATTCCGGCAGTGTCGCCACTGAGATTCATCACATTAAGCACGCCTCTCACCGCCCAACGCACATCGGGCAGATAACGGAAGGATGCGCCGAACGACACGCCCGGTTTCGAGAAAATGCTTGAGGAGGCATCCCCCAGATATCCGGCCATACCAAGCTGGCCACCTGCATCGAAGCGGTAGCTTTCCTCCTGAGCCACACCCCTGAAGGATGACACGGCCACAAGCAGAACAATCAGTATGGACAGAACGCGTTTCAAATCATCAATTTTAAATCACTCAAGAGGTCGGAAAGTGAAATGGTTAACCACTCCACGCCACACCACATCGTGCAGACTGCCGTCCTCGCCGTTTCCGCCGAACATATAAAGGAACGGACAATGCCACGAAGTCGGTAGCATTGTAATACGGGAGCGCACCGGCTCCCAGGGCGCGAGATAGAACGGCACGTTGGTGGGCATGACGGTCCATCCACCCCCGAGCGTACGCGCCTTTGGCGTCAGGAGATGTTCGAACTGCAGGATGTCCACATCATAGAATGATGGCATATATTTAGGCAGCTGCAGGAACTCATCACCTTTTTTCCAGTGCATGCCGAGGTCGCGCGACAGATACACATCACGGTTCAGACTGTTGTCGGCCTTTCTTCCGCCGAAAGCAAGTAGAACTGTATTTTCAATGGGACGCCACGACATGGTGTCAATCTCGCAGATTGTGCATTCGGTCACGGCCACACCGTCAAGAGCGGGAAGCGTCTCGGAGAGTTTGGCCCACTGTGTTCCGTCGAACGCCCAGGATGTGCCGAGAGGCTCACCCGAAGCAGAGCGGCCGCCGAACATCACAATCTGGTCGGCCGTCGCCCATTTACTGCGGAACTCAATGGCCGCGGACGCCCCGGTCACGGGGAAATCCGAGGGAACCGCACCGAGCGAAGCGGCGGCAGGATAAGTGGCAAAATCGTAGGTACCGTTATCAGCCTTGATTCCGATGAGGGTATTGTTGTAGGGTGCCGCAATGCTGTGCCATACCTCGCCGGTGGCCGACCATGTCGTGCCGTCGGTGCTGCGGAGCAGCGAACCGTCGGTGGCAAGGATATACAATGCATCGTCGGTGGCGGTCAGTGAACGGACATCCACAGGCTGCGGGAACGAGGCGGCCCCGGAGGTCCAGACGTAATCAAAGGGGTTATCACTTACGGCCATCGAGTAGCTGCTTCCGTCGGAGGTAAGGCAGTATGCCTTTTCGTCAAACTCAACGGATTTCTGTGCAACAGGCGCGGCGAAAGCCGACGGCAGCTCTTTGCACGCAAGCTCGCTCCAATACAGCGAATCGGGCACCACTGTGTGCACGTTCACATTGATATAATAATCGCGTGAGTTGACACCATCGTACGACACGACCTTGACACGGACCGCCCCCATACTGAAATTAATCTGGGCGCCGGAGTTGGCGAGCAGGTCAATCTCCTCCACATCTGTGGAACCTTCTTTGGGTGAATAGACCGTCACTGCCGATGCATCAGCCGACAGCGAGACTTTCAGCTGATCGATTTTGGTTCCGTACGGGAGTGAGTCGGCATTGTAGATCTTCGCACCGTTCAGGTCGATGGTGAAGAACACCGAATCCAGATTGTTCAGTATCGACTTGTCGGCCTGCAGTGCAAACGTTGTCACCGCAGTGCTGCTATAGTCCACAGGCGGGACAATCAGAGAGCTATCCTCCTTGTTATTACACGAGGCCATTGACAGCACGGCCACGCACAAAGGGATTGCTAATATGTTGTACTTTTTGTTCATATAGGCCTTGATTGCCTTAATTATATTCAAATGTGACGTTTCAAAAGCGCATGCAGAATCCGCTTATTTTCAACTTGCAAAGGTAGCAAGAATTTAGCAACTTTCAGCCATATTCATGGCAAAAAGCCCCTTTGCACTTTCCAAAAATCAATCACAAAGTTAAAACTTCCCTATATATCAACCAATTCAAGGGGATAAATTAAATATTTTTTCAAAACTTTTCACACCCGTTTGAGTCATTCTCATAATAGCTCAGAGTATTTTTTCCCCATGCTTCACAACGGCTCAACAACCTTCCATCCAGCGCGGGAGCCGGGCAGCAGCCGTCAGAACCAAGCGCAAAAGATGCGCGCTCCACACGCGCCATATCCCATAAGCCGCTATCAATAAAAGATGTGAGCATCCTCGGACCTGCCTCGACAAGGACAGATGTAATGCCGTGAGCCTCATACAGTCCGGACAAAACATCTTTCAGCGAGACATCGGCACCACGGCCGACAATTAACGGCTCAAGCCGTTGGCCGTCGGCATTTTCGCGCTCAAAAATCCTGGCATCCCACGGCACAGTGCCATGCCGGTCCACAATCACAGCCTTGGGAGTACGCCCGTGCCATCCCCTAACGGTCAACCGGCAATCGTCGGCAATAACTGTGGCTGCAGTGGTCAGCACGGCATCACACTCCGACCGCAATTTCATGGTGGAGATGGTGGTGAGCGGAGTGGAGAACCTGCAAGCACCCTTATGTACAGAATCCCGGCGACGGTCCATGAACCCGTCGGCACTCATGGCCCATTTCAGCACCACAAACGGACGCCGGCATGCATGGGCGGTGAAGAACCTGCGGTTGAGCTGCCGGGCCTCCTCCCCCATCAGCCCCACTTCAACATCGATGCCGGCGTCACGCAGCATCGCGATGCCGCGGCCTGCCACTTTAGGGAAAGGATCGACAGTAGCAATCACCACCTTCCGCAATCCCGTTTCCACAAGCAGCTTGGCACATGGGGGCGTTTTGCCGTAATGCGAACATGGCTCAAGGGTGACGTACATGGTGCTTTCACGCAATAAATCTCGGTCGGCATCGGCCACTGAGGCTATGGCATTGACCTCGGCGTGCGCGCTGCCGCACACCCTATGCCACCCCTCGCCTATTATCCGCCCCTCAGGAGCCACTATAACTGCGCCGACCATAGGATTCGGAGATGCGAATCCCCGGCCATTCTCAGCAAGCGCCAATGCACGGCACATATATTTTGAATCGTCAGTCGTCATATCTGAACATCAATTTTTACGCTTTTTATTTCTGCAGCACAGAGGCTTCCCATTCATTGCCGTAGCGGTCGTAAGGAGCCACGGCATACCAATAGCCGCGCAATTTGTCGGCAGGCAGCTGGAAATTGTTCCCGTAACATATGCCGAGGATATACGCGGACATGAAATTGGCACCGGTCAGCGCAATAGCATCAAGCGGCGACACATCAACCGGTACGGCGTAGACCACATAGCGCATGTCAGGCGCCGGATACCATGACAGTTCGTTTCCTTTAAGCACAAGCCCCTTCACCGATCCGGGATCGGAAGCCGCTTTCCAAGGCATGGGGGGCATCAGCGCAGGGAAGGCAAACACCGTCTGCCGCAGATGCGCGGCAAGTCCGGACGCTTTTTTGCCGGATATGTGCGCTGTGGAATAAAATATCTCGCCGGCATCTGTACCGGTTGAGTTTGCGCGGTTAGTCTCGACCTGCAACTGCTGTTCACGCCATGCGGCCTCGCCCTCCGGGAGTGCAAGCACCTTCTGACTCGGGAAACTGTGACGCCCGAAATGCAGGGCTGCATCTGTCCACCACCGTGCAAGCGGAGCATATGGATTGGTGGCATGATCTGATGCCCAGTAAATCTGCGGAGACACATAGTCCACACTGCCGTCGGCAAGCCACTGGAGAGGGTCGCAGAAAATGCGGTCGTACATCCAGTCATTCCCCACCGGAACCGACGGCAATCCGTGGCGCGATGAAGATATGCCGTTTCCGCCTCCCACCCCGGCCGGCGAAACGCCGAAACGGACCCACGGCCTTGTGGCCTGAATCATATCGTGCACATCCCGGATGGTCTGATTCACATTATGCCGGCGCCAGTCGGCCTGCGTCATTCCCGACAGGTTCTCATCTGCGGCACACGCCTGCTGCCACAGATCAAAATCGTACCCTTCACCCAACGGAAGACGGTCAGGATAAAAATAATCGTCGAACACCAGACCGTCCACATCATACTTCTCCACAATCTCGCGGCACACATCCACAATATGCTGCCGCACTTCAGGCAATGCGGGGTTAAGCACACTCACCCATTTTTTCTTGACTTTCGGAGCCTGCCTTCTGCGTTTTTTCCCTTTTCTGGAACGCTGTGCCGTGGCAGAAACTTTTTCAGGTGTTCCATATGAAATGGTCCATCCTTTGGCCCGCGGGTCAAACACATTTTTACCGGCGGCAGCCTTTGCCGGTTCAGGCACCTGCCCGTTGGCAATACGGAACGGATTCACCCACGCATGCAGTTCCATACCGCGGCGGTGAGCCTCGTCGATGGCAAACTTAAGAGGGTCCCAACCTGAAGCGGGAGCCACACCTCGCGTGCCGGTAAGATATGCGCTCCACGGCTCGAACGACGACCGGTACATGGCATCCGACATGGACCGCACCTGAAACATCACGGCATTCACTCCAGCCGAGCGGAGCACATCAAGAATTTCAGTCAGCTCACGCTTCTGCGCCTGCGCCACCGCTGCCGTTGTGCCGGTCTGCGACGGCCAGTCAATGCCATAGACCGTAGCCACCCACGCGCCGCGCATCTCATGCTTGGGCGATTCACCGGCCGCATCGTCAGCCGCATAACACTGCGAAGCAGCGCTCCCCGCAAGGAGCACTGCTGTCATGATAAATTTCAATAAATTCTGAATCTTCATTTCACAGAGATTTCATCGCCCGACGAATGAGCCGTCATGGCGGGATTATAGAGGCTCTGCACACTTGCCACTCCCGAAGCGAAGGTGCCTCCTTGCGTGGCGAACAGTTCGTAAGTGAGCATATATGTGCCGCGCGGCAGACGGTCGATAAACAGGTTGGTCGACGCGTCGCGGTTCTCCTGATAGAACCACAGTCCCTCGCTGGCCACCGGCCGCGGAAGCTGCTCCACAGGCTCGAAGGTGGCAGCCCGGTTATCCTGAATAACCACATAGCTCAAATCGGACTCCACTTTGAGCACAAGCGAAACCTGAACGCGGTCGCCGGTGCTGAACGTGCGTGAGGGAACCCACTGCCCGTCGCGATAGACATTCAAGGATTTCTCCACCGACAATTCTGCCGAGCCGGCAGCCTTGACATCGTGCATGGGGAGGCAACGCATAGTCAGCACCGCACCGAACGAGGGATAATTGGCCTGACGGTCGATAGTGAGCTGCGCGCCCTCGCGCACCAACGGAGTGATGTTCTGTGTGAACGAGCCTGTGAAAGCCTCCTCCTTGGCAGGTTCAACCAATGTGGAACCTATGTGAATGGCGGTGCCTGCGGGGTTTACATTCCAGTCGGTTCCCGACATCAGTATGGAAGCCACCACTTTGGAAGTGCATACGCCCGAACCCCAGTCGTTATTTGTTTTCTGGAGCACAAGCCACTGGCGGATGCGGTCAATATCCGGCGAACCGGGAGTTACCGTAGTGAAGGCATCGAGAATCAGAGCGGTGCAGCCCACTTTGTCCAGACCGGCATAGAATGTACGGTCGAGCTGCTGCCACCACATCCCCTTCTCCGGTGTAACTGTGGCATATTCCTTGAGAGAAGCCACCACCTTGCGGGCCGTTGCATTATAGCCGTTAGCGTTCAGTATGAGCGCATCCACAGCCTTTTCCGTCACTGAACCGTTAGTCCAGTCGCCAAGTACACGCCTTACGACAGCTGCCGTGACGCGGGCTCCGGCCGAGGATTGCTTGACCGCCGGGAACATCGACCGCACATATGCATAGTCGGTGAAATCCCCCTGGCGGTGTTTGGCATAACGTTCTGCCGTGACACGGTCGAGACGTTTGAGACTACCCTCTATCATCGAGCCGAGCTTGCGGTCGGAGGGCAACCAGCCGAGGCGGTTGAGCTGCCCGAGCATCTGTAGCACCATTTCAGTGCTCCAGTCGGAAATTTCAGGATAATTGGGTGTCCAGCTCCAGCCGCCGTCACTCTGATATGTGCGCGACAGTTCTGCAATGGCATTTTCGATGGCAGCGGAAGTGTTGCGCTTGTCGAGCAGAAGCACCAGGCGCTGCATGCGCTGGGTCTGCGAAAGTGCATCCGACACCCAGGGGGTAGAGTTGAGCAGAATGGATTTCAGCTCGCTGTTTTTCGACAGCTCTGATACCAGAGCCGAATCGGAGGGATTCTCGCTCCAGGCGCGCAACGCCCGCGCCACCTCAGGATAGCTTCGCATCAAGCCTTCGGCAACTGAAGCCGAGAACAGTGCCGAAGCGGCCTCGATCGAGGAGTTTATCTTGTTCTCGCGAAGTCCGGGGAGAGCCGATACCACTTCCCACGCCGGATTTTCTGTAAATTTCAGGAATGCCCGGCCATCGCCTACAGGCTCAACTGTGGTGGTATACGACTGCTGGCCGGGAGCGAGGTAGAACATCTGCGACTCAACCACATCCTGGTCGGAGGGCAATACGGCCACAAGCGCCTGTTCGCCGTCGGTGAACGTGCCTGCGGTGGATTTCACGCGCAGCAACACGCCCTGCACATCCGCAAGCACGCTATAAGGAATGCCGACAACGGCACGGCCGCCGGCCGCGATGCTGTCGGTAGACGTTACCTCCGTCAGCACTTTGCCGGATGCGAAGTCAACCACCTGCAATGTAGTAGAAGCGCACAGCATGCTGTCGGTGGCGTTCATCACCGAGGCCTGCATCACCACCTTGTCGGAAGTGCGGAGAAAACGCGGTGCATTAGCCGATACCATCAGCGGCTTAGAAGCCACTACATCTGCCTGAGTAGTGGCCGACAGAAGATTTCTGTTGTAAGCCAAAGCACGGAGCACCCAGGTGGTGTTTGCATCAGGTACGGTGTATGTAATGGACAGCGTGCCGTCGGCATCGGTCACAAGCATCGGGCGGAAGAATGCCAGCGGGATTTCCGAAGGGCGATATTGAGCGGCATCATCGGTCTCTGCAGCTGAACTGTTTTCTTCGGAAGCGCCTTCATCCATAGCCGACTCAGTTACCACACCAGCGGCCGAACCGGCCAATGCCATCTTGGCCTGAGCAGACGGTGCGGCCTGGTCCATTGTGACAATAGCATCCTCGGCCTCGGCTTCCTCTGTCCCCATCGCCTTCATAGTGTAATTAGTCGAGCGGAACTGACGTGCGAGATTGAACACCCGCTCAGGCATGAACGACCGCCCGTACAGATTGAATTCAGGCGCAACAATAACGTTATTCTTGAGATAATTGACAGCGCTGCGCAACGTGCTGGCACGCTGTGTGAAACTCCAGCCGTCAACCGACAGGAATCCCATCGGGTGCGAAGCCAACGCCCATCGGAGGGGATTGGATTCGAGTATATCAATTGCCTTGTTGCTCATGTCGAGCAGTACGGCCGATTCAGCTGCGGCTCCATCGATGCCTTTGATACGGAATGTTATGGTCTCCTCGCTGCCGGGAATCACCTTATCGCGGAAGGTTTCGGTGGTAATCTCTATTTTTTTGCGTGTAGAGGCCGGCAGTACATCTATGGCAGCCGACATGGAGTGCAGGCGGCTGACGGTGCGCAGATATACCCGTACTCGCGATTCTACCGACGGGAGCGTCAGTTCCACATGGCGCATGCCGTTCACATCACGCAGCCAGCGGTGTTCCACCACTGTACTGTCGAGCGTGCAGAGTGTCAGCAAAACATTTGCATGTTCCACCGCTGTACCGAAAGTAATGCGGAATTTACCGTCGGCATCCGCCACGACCTCACTTTCGGGAAGCCACAGCAGCTCCTGAACGGGACATGCCTTGTCGGCCTTGCGGTAAACAACGAACTCACCTGAAAACGCCTTATCGGCCAGTGCAGAATCCACTGGGCGGAATTCGGCCACATATTTGCCGGACGGGAGCGACGACAGCAACCCGTCGATAGAACCGGATGCGCATTCACCTGATTTATAATCCTCGAAACTCGGGTCATCATCAAAATCGTTGTACAACTTTTCGACACAACGTTTCACCGTGTAGGCAAGCTGCACGCTGACGTCCTTGCCGCTCCCATCAACCGCGGTCACAGAAGCGCTGGCTGTTTCAGGAATATATATCTGAGGAATATTAACAGTGATATTCAAAGGTTTACCCATGTTGAAGCCGGTTGAGGTCTGCTGCGTCTCGCCGTCAGGCGACACCACAGCCACGTCAACCATAAAATAACCCGCGGCATTCGGGCTGGATGCGATGGCTTCGGCAGGGATGACTATACGGAATGCCCCGTCGGCCCCGGTGGTGGTTTCGGTCTCAAAGAACACAGGTGAAACCGAAGCGTAGAACCAGTAGCCCGAACGCACTTTCACCGAGGCCTTCACTGTGGCCTCAGCCACCGGGAAACCAGCGAATGTGCTTGCCATGCCTTCAATCACGGCATTATCGGCCGTGTTGGCCGGGCGCTCCACATTTTTTATTTCCACCATGAAAGTCGGGAGCTTATAATCGCTAACAGTGAAATATGTATACCCGAAGGTTTTGTCTCCCTTACCTAATTCTATGGAATAGTTGCCGGTGAGGCCTGCTTTGGGCAGACTGAATGCGCCCTGAATGCGCCCCCAGCTATCGGTGGTGAGGGTCAGGGTATCGATGCTCTGATAGTTGGCATCGCGCAGCACCGCCGTGAATGTCTCGTTCTGCGCTATGGTGTTGCCGCCGCGCGAAGTATGGCTATAGACGGCTGCCGAGAAATCGACCACATCTCCAGGACGGTAAAGTTTCAGCGAGGTGAAGATGTTCGCGCCGTAACGGGTCGTTCCATCCGATGCGTCCGATGAATGGTACACCGAGCAGGCAGGCGCAAAAGCGTCCTCCCCGAGTTGGGGTTCCATCTGTCCATATTCCTTCACGTCGAGCGCAAGCATCCCCTCCCGGTCTGTCTTTCCGGGAAGCGATACTGTTCCGATCTTACGGTTCCAGGGAGTGAAGCGGATTGAAGCGCCATCCACCGGTGCCCCGCTCTCCGCATCAGCAACGATTGCGGTCGATTTGCCGTCCTTCGACATGGCGGAGCCGGTCAGATTGCTGCACGACACTACATCAACCCATTCCACATCGGCCTGCTGACGTCCGGCAAAATCCGCGACTACAGCAAAAAGTCCGAAGCGGGGTAACTTGAATGCCACCACTCGTGATGCGGAAAAAGGCACCTCTCCGTCGAGCGACACTTCCACAGTGCTCACCGGACGGATCTGACTGCGTGTGAGTTTCACCTGACTGCGGTTGCGGGCGGCACGGGCCACCGACGTCACATCCACAAGTTTCAGCGTAACGGCGTTCACATTGTCGGCAGTCACCTTTACGGGGAGCGTGCCATCTTTTACGCCTTGGGCCGCATATTCCGTACACACCGTTTTGGCCGACATGCCGCTCAGGCGGTTTTTGACCTCATTGATGTTGAAATAATCGGGATTCTTGGCGGCAAAATCCGAAAGCAATCCGTAGAGCGTTTTCTTCTGCTCCTGGCCGTCGGGACGCATCTGCAGCAGGAACTCCACCGCATACGGCGATGTGATGTTCCTGCGGTAAGCCTCCATGAAAGCATCGTTACGACGGGAATCGGATGTGGGGGCATAACGCCGCAGATATGGAGCCACCGGAGTCACGGTGCCGAATAGACGGGGGCATATGTAGTCAATCATGTCAACCTGCGCATGCACAGCCGGAGCCGTGCCGTCACGGCCCAGGATAAGCGAACGGTAGATGCCGAGAATCTCGGCATTCACACCGGAGGCATTCGCGGGATAAAGCGACTGGTCGAGCATATCGGCGAGCAGGGCCACCGGAAGCACGGCATTCCGGTCGGCGAAGGTGGTCAGACAATCAATTGCCTGCGAAGCTGCGAAATCGTAAAGCGTGGGATAGAACGTCAATGCATCCCTTTCGTATTCTATCACGTTATCAAAATCCGTGAGAGGCATGGCAAGCAATGCCGCACGTGGCTGCAAGGCTGCATCCACAAGGCTCTTCACTTTTCCGGAAAACTGCACTCGGCTCCACAGACGATAGTCCGCTCCTGCTACATCGGTGTTTGCAGGCCGCTGGTCGTAGGTCCAGCGGTCCGACTGATATGCACCTGTATAAATCCGGGCCTCCAGCAGATTCATCAGCGACAATGCTGCCTCATCCGAAGTGCGAGCTTTCACAGCCTCGATTTTGCCGAGCACAGACGGCAGCGAATCGGCTGAGACGGCCACCTTGGCCAGACTCCAGCGGATAAGGGCATTGAGCGCTTGCGGCGAATTGCCGTCGGTAAGCGCACGGTCCAAATCAGACTGCGCTGTGGTTTCCACTTTTCGCGGGAATGCGAAATCTGGCCTGCTGCCAGTTATGTTCTTTCCGTTCATAGGCATGAAACAGCCTGCCAGGGCAAGCAGACAAAGAAACAGGATTTTTTTCATACCGGATTCAAATTAATCAGGTGGTCGACATTCTATATGGTCAAAATAGTAACGGCAAGCCAAGGGTTGCGGTTCGCCGCACTCAAAATTTCGTGCGTGACAATAAAACTTAAACGAAGCTCTACCGTACGCCAGCATTCTCCCGTGTCCTCCACAGGGCAATTACGGCATAAAAGAAACGGTGAAGCCTCGTTCGCTATCAGATTCGCTCCTCAGCAATGGAGCGAACAACCACTGCATAAGCCCGTTATTTCATCTCGGCCTTTTTGGTGCTGCGCAGGCGGTGATGCTGGCGCATCATCTCGCGCGAGAATTTCCGCTCCACATTGTTGAGCTGAAACACCTGCTTGCTTGAAAGAATCTCTCTGAACTTCTGCATGTACTCCTTCTCGATCTCGGCGGTGCGGACTTTTGCATCGTAAACTGCTTCAGTCGCCTTTTCGTACTCAAGGTCGGTGGCATCCTGAGCCTCAGCCACACGCTGCTCCATTACGCGCGCATCCGAATCGATTTTACGGGTCTGCTCGTTCATCTCCTCGTAAAGCGGGAAAAATTTAGCCTGCTGCTGAACTGAAAGGTCAAGCTCCTTGGTGAAATAATTGCGCTTGTACTGGTTCATCTCATTAAGCCACTGCTCACGGTCCGTGCGGTTCTGGGCCATCGACACAAGTGTGCCGCCCATTACGGCCATCAGTACGAACAGATATTTAAGGACGTGCTTTTTCATCTCGAATCGCGTTGTTGTCTCTTTTATCGCGTTGTTGTATTCTTTATTCCGTCTGTGAGGTCTCGGTGTCGACAAGGCTGTCAACCGGAGTGAAATCCTCCACGGAAATGCTGTCGTTATACATCTCGTCGAACAACTCGCTGTCGTTCAAATCGTCGATGATGTATTCATACACGAAATTGTCATCACTGAGAGCATCAGTGAGGATATGGTTCTTGTCGATTGACAGGTCGATGTTGCCGGGGCCCATCATGGTGAACATCTTTAGCATGCACCATATGCCTGCGAACATGGCTGCCATATACACATACGGACGCACACGCTGCCACGTGGTGCGATGCTCGATGCGGCGCGGCTGCTCGGCCTCAGGACGTTCGGGCAACATGGCCTCCATCTTCGCGGCGAAATCCTCGAAGAAGCCTTCCGGAACCGTCATTCCGTCATTCCGGTTTATTTTTTTCAATATGTCTTCGCCTTTTTTCATAATTCATTTTTGAAGCGCAAAATGAAAAGAATCAGCTGTGATAATCTCTTATGCGTTCGCCTGCAAGCTTTTTCTTCAGGTGCAAGCCCTTGGGAACCGCCTGTGGGCTGAAGTTGTCTGTGCTTTTATGACTGCCTGCGGTACGGATGGTTTAAAAAGTGTTGAAATTTTTTGTCACTCCAGATTATTGAAATATGTCTCGATTTTCTTGACCGCAAGGTGGTAGGACGCCTTAAGCGCGCCCACCGATGTGCCCAGGATTTCGCTCATCTGCTCATATTTCATTTCATCGAAATACTTCATATTGAACACAATCCGCTGTTTCTCAGGAAGTGTGGCTATGGCTTTTCGTAATTCAAGAGCCAGACTGTCGCCATCCACCCAGGGGTCAGCCTCAATCATGTTGACAAGATTTGATTCCTCCTGATCGATGGACACACCCCCGTGCTTGCGTTCACGCGCCATGTGCGTGATGCTCTCGTTGAGTGCAATCTTGTAGAGCCATGTGGACAGTTTGGCATCTCCGCGGAAGTTTTCCACCGACTGCCATGCCTTCATGAACGTGTTCTGCAACACATCGGCGGCATCGTCGTGGGTCTCCACTATCCTACGTATCTGCCAGTAAAGCGGTTCGGAATAGACACGCACCACCTCGTTGAACGCCGCACGGCAACTTTCCGGTTGCCGCAGACGCTCAATCAGCCGATTGTCTTCACGTGGTAATTCCTTTCCCATTGTTATAGATTGTTCCTGACTTTTTCAGAACGATTCTGACTGTCGGAATCATTTACAAAGATAGTGTTTTTTCCCCTTTCAGAAAAACAGGCACAGTAAAAATCCATTATACACCAACATTACAGAGCGTTTTAGCAAAAAAATAGCTACCTTTGCACTCCTGAACAAAAAAGCCAGTCAAGTGCCAAATCTTCTACGGACAGCCATGCTTATCACTGCCGCAGCCACAGGCGTCGCCGCCCTTGGTGCTACCGACATGCGTCCGGACCAGCAGCTCGACTCGCTCATATCGCTGCCGCAGGTCTCGGTGACGGCAATCAAAGGTGGGGTGCTCGCTAATCATGACGAGGCCATAACCGTTGTGAACCACGCCGAGATTGAACGCGACAACCTTGTGAACATAAAGCAGGTGAGCGAGATGGCTCCCAATTTCTACATGCCGCAGTACGGTTCGCGCATGACATCGTCTGTGTACGTCCGCGGTCTCGGCACACGAATCGACCAACCTGTGGTGGGACTGAACATCGACAATGTACCCATCATAAACAAAGACAATTTCGACTTCGATCTGGCCGACATATCGCGCATCGAGATTCTGCGCGGCCCGCAGAACATCCTCTATGGTCGCAACACCATGGGCGGACTCGTAAACATCCACACGCTCTCCCCTTTCAATTTCGAGGGTGTGCGCCTCACGGGTGAATACGGCTCGCAGAACTCGTTCAAGGCATCGCTCGGTATATATAAGCTGTTCAACCGGCGCCACGGCACATCGCTCAACGTCTATGCCACAGGCACCGACGGATTTTTCCGGAACGAGGTGAACAACTCTCGCGTGGGAAAGGAAAGGCTATGGAGCGCACGATGGAAAACCATCTGGCGCACAAGCCACAACACCATTGTGGAAAACACCGCCACGGTGGCCCACTCGCAACAGCACGGCTACCCCTACGAATCGGCGGCTACAGGCCGGATAGCCTACAACGACACATGCTTCTACCGCCGTCTGACAGTTACCGACGGCCTTGTGGCCAAAATCCACCTCGGCAACGTAGACCTCTCGGCCATCAGCAGCTTCCAGTACATTAACGACAACATGACACTGGACCAAGATTTCCTGCCGCTCGACTATTTCACCCTCACACAGGCCAGGCATGAATATGCATTTACCACCGATGTGGTGGCTCGCAGCAATGTGAAAAGCCGATACAACTGGCTTGCAGGCGCATTCGGGTTTTTCAGGCGCGGAAACATGGACGCACCCGTCACATTCTTCAACCACGGGCTTACGACGCTGATAGAGAACAACGCCAATGCCATGAGCCCCGACTACCCCATACGCTGGGACCAGCGCTCGCTGCGGCTTGAAAGCAGCTTTCTCCTCCCCTCCTACGGCGCATCGCTCTACCACGAAAGCCAGCTCAATGCAGGCGATTTCACCCTTACCCTCGGATTGCGCTGGGACTGGGAACATAATGCCATCCGCTACCACAGCTACTCGGCTTCGACCTACTCGATATACGACCTTACCGACGGCACGGAAAAGCCCTATGCCACGAACATCCCCGTCGACATTGACGACCGTGGCAAGCTTTCGCAGTCGTTCAACCAATTGCTCCCTAAATTTTCGGTAAGCTACAATCTGCCGGGCTCTGCGGGCAATGTGTTTGCATCCGTCACGAAAGGATATAAATCAGGCGGTTACAACACCCAGATGTTCAGCGATGTGCTCCAGCAGCGCATAATGGGCAAGCTCGGGCTGGCCGAACGCTACTCCACCGATGACATTGTGCGCTATTCACCCGAAAAGACGTGGAATTACGAAGTGGGCGCACACCTCAACCTGTGGGAACGGCGGCTGCAGCTCGACCTGACGGCATTCTGGATTGACTGCTTCGACCAGCAGCTCACCGTGTTTCCCGAAGGGAGTGTGACCGGCCGCATGATGGCCAACGCCGGAAAATCGCGGTCGACAGGAGCTGAAATCTCGGCTACCGCACGCATAGGCAACGGTTTCACCTCTCGCGTGGCCTACGGATTCACCCACGCCACATTCCGTGAATTCTTCAACGGCAAAACCGATTTTTCAGGCAAGCACGTGCCCTACGCACCATCGAATACCCTTTTCATCAGCGCTGCATATGAGCACCGGTTCAGCCGTTCGTTCATCGACGCCATTTCGGCCAACATCAGCACCCGCGGAGTGGGCAAAATCTATTGGGACGAGGCCAACACCGTGGAACAGCCCTTCTATATGCTTCTTAACGCATCCGTACGCGTTGACAAAGGCCCGCTGTCGGTGGATGTCTGGGCCGACAACATCACCTCCACCCGCTTCGCCACATTCTACTTCGTATCGATAGGCAACGCGTTTTTGCAGCGGGGCAACCGCTTTTCGTGCGGCCTCACTCTCCGTTATGCCTTCGAATTCAACTGAAACTCCTGTAAAACTGCATAAATCCATTACAGTATAAATCAATATTAAACAGATAAATGAAAGCCATTAAACACTATCTCGCGGCCCTGCTGCTTACGTTCATTGCATTACCTGCGCTCACTTCCTGCGGAAGCGACGATGAGGAGAAGAATCCCCTGATGCCGATCAACGCTGAAAATTCATTTGTAGGAACGACTACAACCTGGCCTTCAGATAATCCGGACTCCAAATACACCTCGACAAAATCGGTCTACAACGTAGTATTTGATGCAGACAACAAGATTGCCAGTTTGGTTATAACAGATGCAGATTTCCTGGAAGGGATGCCATCGCTGCAGCCCATGACGTTCCCCGGCATCAGCTACACCGTGGGCGAATCGGCCGTTATTCTTAATTGCGCATCGCTCACCCCCACAATAGGTGGCCGCCCGTTCTCCATGTTCCCCATCTCCGGCCTGCAAGCCAAACTGGTGACCGACACCTCATTTGACCTCCAGTTCATCTGCAGCTATCGCGGCACCCCCTACGTCGTCTCCTTCAAAGGCCGCCCAGCAGAATAACCGGCATCATTAAGGTTTACAAAAAAAATCCCGCGAAAAGTTTCGCGGGATTTTTTTTGTAATGGAACATTAAAAAATGCTTATGTGTAAGCGGCACTACCATTGTGGGTAATCTTTTGCCCGTTTATCACAGCGTCAGCCGAGGGTGAGGGTGACGATGGATTTGGCGGGGAGCTTGATTTTGAGGGTTGATTTGTCGATGCGAGCATCCTTGAACTGCTTCAACTCCACGGTTGTCGGATGGTCGAAGTCGTTGTAATCATGAATGTCGGCCGAGGTAAGGATTTCGCCTGCAACAGGGAGTTTTTTCAGATTCTTGAATCCGAGTGCCGGCGCTATATCTGCCAGCGGTACTTCCACTTCGGCGGCCTCTTTCAAATCAGTGTTGGTCAGCGAGATGGTCACTTTGCCGTCCTTCTCCGAAGCTGTGACGCTTACCTGCGGAACCTCGCGGTTGTCGCGCACCTGACGCATGCGTGTATCCACGTTCAGCGGAATATAGCGTGCATCCTGATGAGGCACGTACATTTTATACACGAAGTAAGTGGGCGTAAGCACCAGGGAGCTGTCGTTCGTGAGAATCATGGACTGCAGCACATTGGCAATCTGCGCGATGTTGGTCATCTTCACGCGGTCGGTCAGGCCATGGAAGGTGTTGAGCGACAAGGCCGCCACCATGGCGTCGCGCATGGTGTTCTGCTGATAGAGGTGACCGGCCACAGTGCCCGGTTCCTCATCCCACCATGTGCCCCATTCATCGACGAGCAGACCCACGCGCTTCTTGGGGTCGTACTTGTCCATGATGTCCATGTGACGGCGCACCACGTCACCGATTTCCAGACATTTGCCGAGAGTCCAGTAATAATCGTCGTCGCTGAACTTAGTGGCGGAGCCTTTCGAGCCGCTCCATCCTGCAACGGTGTAGTAATGCAGCGAGATACCGTCCATCTGGTTCTTTGCGTTGCGCATGAGCACATCGGTCCAGTTGTAGTCGTAGTCGCTCGCACCGGAGGCAATCTTGTAGAGCTTGTTGCCGTTGAAGTTGCGGCAATACGTCTGGTAACGGCGGTATTCGTTTGCATAATGCTCAGGGGTGAACGAGCCGCCGCAACCCCAGCTTTCGTTGCCGACGCCGAGATATTTAAGGCGCCAGGGCTTTTCACGGCCGTTCTGCTTGCGGATTTTGGCCTGCGGGCCATCCTCGGCGGTGATATATTCCACCCACTTCGCAAGCTCCTCAACTGTGCCGCTGCCTACATTGCCGCTGAGATAAGGCTCGATGCCGAGCATCTCGCACAGATTGAAGAACTCATGTGTGCCGAAACTGTTGTCCTCAACCGTTCCGCCCCAGTTGTTGTTGACCATACGGGGACGGTCCTTGCGCGGACCGATGCCGTCGGTCCAGTGATACTCGTCGGCAAAACAGCCGCCGGGCCAGCGGAGCACAGGGACATGCAGTTCCCTGAGGGCGGCAAGCATGTCGTTGCGGTAGCCGTCGGTGTTGGGCACGGACGATTCCGGACCTACCCACAGGCCGCCATAGATGCATGTGCCGAGATGCTCGGCAAACTGGCCGTAGATTTCTTTGTTTATCAGCGGCGCAGCCGAGTCGGGCTGCAGTGTCACCACCACCTTTTCGGCCGCATTGACCGATGTAAAGGCGGCAAGGGCAATTGCCGCGGAAACTATTATCTTTCTAATCATTGTTTGTCAGGTTTATACGTGTTAATGCGGAACGCCCCGTTATTCGGACACAAGAACCGCGCCGCCGCCCGAAGGCAGATTGAATTCATAAACGCCCGAAGCGGGAATCGAAGTCTTGGCAACCGAAGGCACCGGCAGCACACCCTCTTTCTTTTTGGGAGCGCGTTCGGTGTAGGCATCCACCTGTTTTCCGGCAAGCATGGGGAGGGTCAGTTTCAGCTTTTTCGCCTCGGGTTCGGCATTGATGGCAGCCACATACCAGCGGTCGCCATGACGGCGTGCGAGCACCACATATTTGCCGGGATACCCGTCGATGAGGCGAGTTTCGTCCCATGTGGTGGGTACAGCTTTCATGAAATCAATCTCAAACGCAGGCTGAGCTTCCAGATCCACAGGCGTAAGGGCAAAATTCTGTATTGCGCTCTGGAACAGGATGGCCGTGGCAAGCTCGAAAATGTCGCCGGTGCGGCGGTGATTACCATGCTCGGGATTGCGGTTGAGGCGTTTCTGCAGCAGGGTGCCACCGAATTCCATCGCGCCGAGAGAGTTGCGCACAAACGGATGGAGGGCGGCGTTGAATGCTTCCTGATCGCAGTCGCTCTGATTGAAAATCAGATTCTCGCTTGCGCGCACTGCCTCCGACGAAATATAGTTAGGGTACATGCGCTCCCAGCCACGAGGCATGGTGCAGCCATGGAAAATGACCGAAATGCCGTAATCGTTGGCGTCCGACAGAATCTGCTCGTAAAGCTTCATGGTCTCCTGCTTGTCGCCGGCGAAGAAGTCCACCTTAATGCCTTTCACGCCGTGGTCGCGCAGCCATTTCATCTCGGCCTTACGGGTGACGGGATTGTCCATGGCCAGACGCAGCCCCTGGGGGGCATCGTTCCAGGCACCGTTTGAATTGTACCATACCTGCGGTTCCACACCTTTCGATTTGGCGTAGGCAAACAGTTCCTCCATCTTCTCACGGCCTATCTGCTGCGACCACAGGCCATCGATGAGAGTTGACTCCCAGACCAGATCGGCGGCAAGGTCGATGAAGGTCTTCTGGTCGTCGAAATTGATGGAATTGTCCTGCCACATAATCCATGACCATGTGGAACGGCGTCCCTTATAGGGTTCCGACGGCTCATAGAGTTGGTCGACAAGGTCGGTGTAAACAGTTGTCTCCACAATCGGTTTCAGGTCGGTGCCTACGGTTATAGTGCGCCAGGGAGTGTGCATGGGCAAACCGACCTGCGCACCTGTCGAGCCGAAGCCGTTGTTTTCACCGGGATTCGGGAACGCGATGGAGAAAAGACCGTCGGCGGTGGGATCGCTCAGATGCGAAGCACAATAGCGGCCGGTCACACCTGTCTCGCCGATGAGAACCCAACCCTTGTCGCCCACATGGAAAAGAGCCGGGAATGTGTAGCCGTTTTTGTACTTCGACTCTTTCGTCAGAGGTGCATCTGCCTCATAATACTCCTCATAGCTGGGCTGGGTGCGCTGCCATCCCTTCATCGGGAGGGCAAACGGGGTGAGGAATGTGGTTGTGCCTTCCGGCAGACGGAAACCGGACATCTCTTTCTCCACCACGGCGCAGCGTGTATCCTTGTGAATGGGAAGCGAATATCTGTAGCCTACATTGTTGTCCGAAACCTCGAATTCAATACCGAACTTCTTGCCGTCGGAGTTTTTCAGATTCATCTGAAGTGTGTTGGCGGCATAGTCGATATCTTTCTGCTTACCTTGCCAGATGCTGTAGCTGTCGGAGCGTTTGCCCTCTTCCCAGCCTACGAGGGTAAGACCTTTTGAGAAATCGCCCATCTCGGTAACAAATCCAAGCGGAGAGGACTCTATCATGGTGTTGACGGTATTGGCCGCCGGATCAAAGATTTTGACCGTATAGGTAACCGTGCTGTCAGCCTGATTGAAATCGACATCTACAATCGTATTTGTATCCGGCGATTTGATTGTAACGGCCTGCGCCGACACTGCGGCCGCAGCCGCAAACACAGCTATTACGTTTCTTACGTTCATGTTCAGTTTTGATTGGTTTGATTGGTTTGACTGAAAGCGCATCACATGGCGAAGGCGTTGAAACCGCCATCGACCACTGCCACCGTGCCGGTGACAAAGCGTGATGCATCGCTCATGAGATAGTGGATGGTGCCGCAAAGCTCCTCGGGGCTACCCATGCGTCCGAAGGGGGTCTGACGGATCACATCCTGCCCGCGTGATGTCAGCGACCCGTCGGGGTTGGTGAGCAACGTGCGGTTCTGCTCCGTAAGGAAGAATCCGGGTGCAATGGCATTTACACGGATGCCCTCGCCGAACTTCTTTGCGCATTCGGTGGCCATGAAAGCCGTGAAATTGGAGATGCCAGCCTTGGCTGCGGCATAACCGCACACACGGGTCAACGGACGGAAGGCAGCCATCGACGAGAAGTTGATTATCGCACCTTTACCCGCATCAACCATGGGCTTGAGGAACACCTGAGTGGGGATCACCGTACCCGTAAGATTCAGATCAAGCACCGTGCGGAACTGCTCGGGATCAAGGTTGAAGAAATTGCTGTCGGGGCCAATCGTGGCGCCAGGCATGTTGCCACCTGCGGCATTGAGCAGAGTGTCGATGCGGCCGTAGCGTGCCATGATTGCATCCCGGTTGGCTTCCAGCACCTCGCGGTTGAGCACATCGGTTTTCATAAACTCGATACTTCCTGAGGGGTTCTCGCTGCTTATGCGGTCAACAATCTCGCGGCCAACCTCCTCTTTGCGGCCCATTATGATGACTTTTGCACCGTTGTGGGCGAGATAGCGCGCTATCTCACGGCCGAGCACACCCGTACCGCCGGTGATGACGGTGACATTGCCCGTTATATCGAAAAGATTATTCATCATATCTGTAGTAAACTGCTTGTAAAATTAAACGTCAGCCGTAGCTGTAAAAATTTAATGTACCGCTACTTTTTAATCCGGTTATGCCTCCGTATTGACGGTGGCCATTATGCCCGACACCATCCCGAGCGCAAGCATGCGGCCATGGAATGAATATCCGGCGTTGTAGCCCATCTTCTCGTCGCCAAGCATAAGCGGGGCATGGTCCACGCGCATAGGCACTCCGGGATTCTCTTTCTCGAAGATGCGCACAATCTCGATAAGGCGCGGATCGAGATGCGAGCTCTCCTTGAAATCGCCTCCGGGGAGCACGCGGCATATGCGGATGTGGGCGAAATGCGTGCGGCGCGCATATTTGCGTGCAAGCGCCACAACATCGTTGTGTGCACCGGCGCTGAGCGACCCGGCACAGAATGTGAGGCCGTTGTGCGGATTAGGCACGGCATTCAGGAAAGCCTCTATGTCGGCATCGCATGTCACTATTCGCGGAAGGCCGAGAATTGGCATAGGGGGATCATCGGGGTGCACGCACATGTCAATGCCATACTCATCGCACACGGGCATGATGGCATTGAGGAAGTAGGCCATGTTGGCACGCAGCGTGTCGGCATCGATGCCTTTGTAGAGGTCGAGCAATGCCCGGAACTTCACCACAGGATTGAGGTCGTTTTCCGATATGTTGCCGTTGACGAATCCCTGTGTCTTCACAATGATGTTTTCCACAAGCCTGTTCTCCCCCTCCGGAGTCATCGACGCCTTCAGTTTCGCAACACGCTCCAGCACATCGGCTGTGTAATCGGCTTCCGCGCCGGGACGTTTGAGGATATGAATATCGAAATAGGCGAACTCCGCGCGGTTGAAGTACAGATTGCTTGTGCCGTCTGGGTTGGGATATGTAAGGTCGGTGCGCGCCCAGTCAAGCACGGGCATGAAGTTATAGCAGATGGTCTTTACGCCTGCCTTACCGAGATTGGCAAGCGAGACCTTATATTTTTCAATCAGTTCGTCGCGGTCCGGGCCACCGTATTTGATGCTTTCGCTGACGGGGAGGCTCTCTACCACACTCCAGCGAAGGCCGTGGCTCTCAATGAACTGCTTCATTTTCTCCACCTCCTCAGCGGTCCAAATTTCACCGTTGGGGATGTGATGGAGAGCCGTGACTATCCCCTCAACGCCTATCTGACGCAACATTTCAAGGGTGATGGGATCATTGGGGCCGAACCATCTCCAGGTCTTTTCCATAACAAGAGGATAAATAAGATGAGTATTAGGGTGTTATCTTAGCTAAAGTAGCTATTGTAGCTATAATAGCTATGGTAGCCGATAGCTCAGATAGCTATAAATCCTGCGGAGCCACAATGCTCCGCAGGATTGGCGAGAATTTATGTCAGGCCTTGGCCTCGACAGCAGCCTGCTCGATGGCGAGGCCGCGGGTATAATTGCGGATATAGGCGTCGAATCCGGCCACATCGGCGGGATCGGGAGCGATTTCCACACCGGCATTTCCAAGGAACACCACTTCGTCAAGGAATGCAGCGAGCGAGAGCTTCTTGGGATTGTTTACCAAATACGAACCGAGGAGTGCGATGCCCCATGCACCACCTTCGCCGGCGGTTTCCATTACGGAAATCGGCGAATTCAGGGCTGCGGCAAGGATGCGCTGACCAACACCGGGAGTCTTGAACAGACCGCCGTGGCCGGTGATACGGTCAACTTTCACTTTCTCCTCCTTGAACAGGATGTCATTACCGATCTTGAGCACGCCCACGGCGGCATACAGATTGGCACGCATGAAGTTGGCAAGCGAGAACTTGTCGTTGGCCGAGCGCACGAACAACGGACGTCCCTCGGCCAGACCTGTGACAGGTTCGCCGGAGATGTAGTTGTAGGAGATGAGACCCCCGCAGTCGGGATCGCCCTTGAGGGCGTTGTTGTAGAGCAGTCCGAACACCTTGCCCATGTCGACAGGCACTCCGAGCAGCTCCTGGTATTCCTTGAAAAGATTGACCCATGCATTGAGGTCGCTGGTGCAGTTGTTGCAGTGCACCATGGCCACAAGCGAACCGTCAGGTGTGGTCACCATGTCGATCATTTCGTAAGGCTTCGACAGCTCTTTTTCAAGAACTACCATCGAGAAGGACGATGTGCCGGCGCTGACGTTACCGGTGCGCTGGAGCACCGCGTTGGTGGCCACCATGCCTGTGCCGGCGTCGCCTTCGGGGGGACACAGGGGGATGCCTGCGCAGAGATGGCCGCTTACATCCAGTTTCTTTGCGCCCTCGGGAGTGAGGAAGCCTGCATTCTGGCCTGCGAGAAGCACGTCGGGAAGAATGTCAGACAGTACCCATGAATAGCCTCTGTCGGCAATCAGATTGTCGAACTTCTCGACCATGGAGGCATAATATGTCTTTGTGGCGGGATCAACGGGAATCATACCGGAGGCATCGCCCACGCCAAGCACTTTCTCGCCGGTGAGCTGCCAGTGGATGTAGCCTGCCAGAGTGGTGAGATAATCGATTTCGGCCACATGCTCCTCGTTGTCGAGTATGGCCTGATAGAGATGGCTGATGCTCCAGCGGAGCGGTATGTTGTAGACGAACAGGTCGCTGAGCACAGCGGCAGCCTTGGCCGTGTTGGTGTTTCGCCATGTGCGGAAAGGCACAAGGATGTTTCCCTTCTTGTCGAAAGGCATGTAGCCATGCATCATGGCGCTGATGCCTATGGCAGCAAGGCGTTCAATCTCTACGTCGTAGGCAGCCTTGACGTTGGCCCGCAGATCGGCATAGCAGTCCTGCAGACCGTACCAGATGGCCTCGATGCTGTAGGTCCACAGACCGTCGACAAGCTGGTTCTCCCATTCGTGACTTCCCTGGGCTATTGGGTTGTTATACTGATCGATGAGCACGGCCTTGATGCGGGTAGACCCGAATTCGATGCCGAGAATGGCTTTGCCCTGCTCAATGGTGATTTTGGCGTCCATAATAGAAATGTGAAACTGAAAAAGCGCCCTTGCCAAGAGCCGGAGGGCGCTTTTTCAAATGTTGGTTAGGTTAAATCAGCAAAGCGACTTGTTGAGGAGATAGTACACCTCGTTCCAGCGCATTGTGTTCTTGAACTCGGGGATTGTGGTGTTTGCATCGATGTGGAGCATCTCGATACCGGCGATTTCAGCGTAATCCTCCCAGTATTCGGGTGTGAGGTCGTAGCTGAAGCAGCTGTGGTGTGTGCCGCCTGCCAGAATCCATGCACCTGCGCCAACTTCGAAGTTGGGCTGCGGAATCCACAGAGCCGATGCAACGGGGAGTTTGGGCATAGCCTTCGATTCGATGCACTTCACATCGTTCACAATCAGGCGGAAGCGGTTGCCGAGGTCAACCACAGTGGCGGTAACGCCATTGTCGGGTTTCGAGGTGAACACCAGACGTGCGGTCAGGCTCTTGCGGATGCCGATGCCAAGGAAATGAACTTCGAGGCGCGGACGCTCTGCTGCGATGAGCGGGCAAACCTCAAGCATGTGGGCCTGAAGGATGGAGCTGTCCTTGCCGTTGAAATTAAGGGTGTAGTCCTCCAGGAACGAGCAGCCCTTGGGCAGACCCTGGCTCATGAACCATACGGTGCGGTAGAGAGCGGCCGATTTCCAGTCGCCTTCGGCACCGAAGCCATAGCCGTCGGCCATCAGGCGCTGCGAAGCAAGGCCGGGAATCTGGTCGAAGCCCACAAATTTCGGGTCATTGATATCCTGTGTGCCGAGGTCGTCGAAGTTGGTTGTGAAGCCCTTTGCACCCTTGGCGGTGAGGATGGCGCGCAGTGCCAGCTCGGCCTTGGCGGCATTCCATACCTTCTTATATTCCTCTGTGTTCTTGTCCTCAAGGGCGGCATCGTGGGCATATTCCTTGAAGTAGGTGGCCACGAGCGCGTCAACATCGGCATCGGCCACTTTCTTGAAATATTCCATCAGTTCCGACACGGGGGTATAGTCCACGTGATAGCCAAGACGCTGTTCGGCCTCGACCTTGTCGCCGTCGGTAACGGCAACGTTGTTCATCTGGTCGCCGAATCGGAGAATGAGCATATCCTGCGAATCTGCCCATGCTGCGGCCACGCGCTCCCAGACGGCAATTTTCTTCTGGGCCTCGGGATCGGTCCAGTGGCCGACAACAACCTTGCGGCGCAGACGCATGCGGGCGCAGATGTGTCCGAACTCGCGGTCGCCGTGAGCGCTCTGGTTGAGGTTCATGAAGTCCATGTCAATCTCATTCCAGGGTATCTCGGCATTGAACTGTGTGTGGAAATGCAGCAACGGCTTGGTGAGCTGCTGCAGGCCATGAATCCACATTTTAGCAGGCGAGAATGTGTGCATCCATGTGATTACACCCACACATTTCTCGCTGTTGTTGGCAGCTTTCATAAGCTCGGTCACTTCGCGCGACGAGTTGGCGGTGCCTTTATATACAACTTTTACAGGGAGATTGCCGGAATTGTTGAGGCCATCCACCATCTGTTTCGAGTGGGAATCCACTTTCACAACGGCGTCGCCGCCATAAAGAAGCTGGGCGCCGGTGATCCACCACACCTCATAGTTTTCAAATGCATTCATAGGTAAGAAGTTATATTGTTGATATTTGTTTACTTATTTTTTCTGGCCATAGTAGGCATTGGGACCATGCTTGCGCGAGAAGTGTTTCTCAATCAGCAGAGGGTTCATGGTGAGGCGGGGGTTGACACTGTAGGCCACGAAAGCCATCTTGGCCACCTGTTCCATCACCACGGCGTTGTGAACGGCCTCGTGGGGGTCCTTGCCCCAGCTGAAAGGCCCGTGGTTCTTGACGAGCACTCCGGGGGTATGCACGGGATTGATGCCGTCCTTGGCGAAACGGGCAATGATGACGTTGCCGGTCTCCAGCTCATATTCGCCTTTCACCTCTGCTTCGGTCATGTCGGCGGTGCAGGGGATGGCGTTATGGAAATAGTCGGCATGTGTGGTGCCGATGTTGGGCAGATCGATGCCGGCCTCGGCCCACGCGGTGGCATAGGTGGAATGAGTGTGCACCACCCCGCCGATTTCGGGCCATGCGCGATAGAGCGCCAGATGGGTGGGTGTGTCGGACGACGGACGAAGATCGCCTTCCACCACCTTGCCGGTGTTGAGGTCGACCACAACCATATCTTCGGGGCGCATGGTCTCATAGTCCACGCCGCTGGGTTTGATGACTACAAGTCCGCGTTCGCGGTCAATGCCGCTGACGTTGCCCCATGTGAATATGACCAATCCGTAGCGGACCAGATCCATATTCGCTTTATATACCTCTTGTTTTAATTGTTCAAGCATATGCAGCTGTTAGATATTGTCAGATTTTAAATTTCGGATTTACGGAATACACTTCGACATCGAAGGTGTGCAGACGCGCACCTCGGCGTGAACAGCGCTTGTCAATCATGTCGGTAGGCACGATGCAAGGCAATTCGCCCACACGTTTGCGGAAATTCCTCTTATCAATCTCCTCGTCGAACACTGTCTCGTAAAGCGACTGAAGCTGCGACAAGGTGAAGAAAGCCGGCAGCAGATTGAACGCCACCGGCTCTGTGGCGAATTTAAGTTTCACAAGGTTACGCGCCTTCTCAATCATCTGAGGGTGGTCGAATCCAAGTGGGGGCAGCTCGTCGAGCGGAATCCAGCTGCCGTTGTGCGACGAGGTTTGGCCAAGCACACATTCATCGATATTTATCAATGCGCCATAGGCCACGGAAATCACGCGCTCGCCGGGGTCGCGGTCCACTTCTCCGAAAGCTCCAACCTGCCACATGTACACATCTTTCAGACCGGTCAGGTCAGTAAGCACACGCTGAGCGGCAGCGTCGACACTTTCATCCTCACCGACAAAGCCACCCATGAGCGACCATTTGCCCTTTTCAGGGGCAAAACTACGTTTGGTAAGCAACAGACACAGCCGCCCGTCGTTGATTCCGAAAATCACACAGTCAACGGCCACATAATGCCGCGCGTATTGTGAATAGTGTTGTGACATTATCAGATTCGATACTATTGATCCGCAGCCTGTTCAGTATGCGGCTACGGGAAGAACACTGTTGTTAGAGTCTATGGTACAGCATCCCGCCAGTGGCAGGCAAGAACGTTGACACGCCCCGACGGGATGCATCATAGATTTTTACCAGAAATAGATATAGAACGCTACGGTTATACCGAGGATGATAACAGAGTGGATGATATCCCAATGATTCCAGCTTGCACGGGTGGCGGCACGCTGTTCGGGAGTTGAGGTGCCGAACACCAGCCCCTGGATCTTGGCCGATTCCGGAGCCTTTGTGCAGAGCGATACAATCACACCAACTGCAAGGCAGAACACGAGCATCCAGCCGCAGAAGAAGAGCCAGTTGCAATCGAAGAAAATCTGCTGGAACAGGCTGGGGTCCGTTCCGCCGATTTCGGCATTGCTATAGTAGATTTTTGCGCCGAGGCGTGTCAGGCCGACAATCAGGCCGGACAGAAGCGCCCACATACCGCCGAGAGCGGAAGCACGTTTCCAGAGAATACCGATGAGGAACGCGGCGGCGATGCCCGGAGCGAGCACCGACTGAACATCCTGCAGGTAGAGATAGAGCACATCGCCCACCGAACGCATCACGGGAATCCAGAGGATACCGAGAACAACAATCACGACGGTTGCCACCTGACCGATACGGACAAGTTTCTTGGGACCGGTCTTGGGACGGATGCGCTGATAGAAGTCGATGGTGAAGAGCGCTGCCGAAGAGTTGAACAGCGACGCAAGCGAGCTCATGAGGGCAGCAAGGATACCGCAAACAATCAGACCCTTCACACCGGCGGGGAGCAGTTTGGCCACAAGTGTGGGGAATGCAGCGTCTGAGTTGGGGTTGCCGTTAGGAAGCATGGGAAGGAAGTCGCCTAGATTCTGATGAAGCGCGAATGCAATCATACCGGGAATGAGGAACAGGAACACGGGGAGCAGCTTGAGGTATGCGCCGAAAATGGTGCCTCGGCGGCTCTCTTTTTCATTCTTTCCGGAGAGTACGCGCTGCACGATGAACTGGTCGGTACACCAGTACCAGAAACCGATCACGGCCGAGCCGATAAGGGCGCCGAGCCAGGGATACTGGGGATCGGAATTGCTGCGTATAAGGTTGGTCATGGTGTCGCCGTACTCGTTCACTTTCACAGCCGAGCAGATGCGCATCATTTCATCCCAGCCGCCCAGTTCACGCAGACCGAGAACAAGGATAATGAGCGAACCGAGAAGCAGAATGGGTGTCTGAAGCACAGATGTGTAGAGCACGGATTTCATACCGCCGAAAATGGTGTAGAGCGCCGTGATAAGCACAAGCCCCACGGCTGCAATCCAGAAGAAGTCGATGCCCCAGAGCTCGTCGATTCCAAAAACCTGCTGGAACACCAGACCGCCGGCATATACCGTCACTGCTACCTTCGTCAGCACATAGCTGATGAGCGAGATGGTGGCGAGGATTGTACGTGACTGGGGATTGAATCGTTTTTCAAGGAACTCAGGCATGGTGTAGACCATGGAACGTGTATAGAACGGCACGAACACCCAGCCGAGAATAAGAATCATCCATCCCTGGATTTCCCAGTGAGCCATTGCCATTCCGGATGAGGCACCGGAACCGGCAAGACCGATGAGGTGCTCCGAACCGATGTTCGAAGCGAAGATAGACGCACCGATGGCAATCCATGTTGCATCCTTACCGCCGAGGAAGTAGTCGGCGGCATTGTTCTGTTTTTGGCGCATTACCCACCAGATGATGCCGATCAGGGCAACAAAAAAGATGGCAATGACAATCCAGTCAAGTAATTGCATGATTAAATTTTAGGTTAAGGATTATGATACGATTGATTATTCTGCTACGGAGAATTTATAGATGCACTGCGAATTGTAGGTTTCGCCGGGACGGAGCACCACCGACGGCCACTGGGGTTTGTTGGGCGAATCCGGATAATGCTGAGTCTCCAGACACAGACCGGCACGCTGATTGTAGACTATGCCCGACTTGCCGGTAACAGTTCCGTCAAGGAAGTTGCCTGAATAGATCTGGATGCCCGGTTCGTTGGTGAACACCTCAAGCTGGATGCCCGACGCGGGGCTTACAAGCCTTACGGCCGGCTTGGCAACGTCGCCGGCGGTGTTGAGCACCCAGTTGTGGTCATAACCGTTGCCGTTGTGAATCTGCTCGTTTTCGGCATTTATGTCCTGCCCTACCGGTTTGGCCGTGCGGAAATCGAAGGGTGTGCCTTCAACGGTGGCTATCTCGCCGGTGGTCATGAACGTGCTGTCGACAGGGGTATAGTTGTCGGCATCCACCCAGAGCACATCGTCGGTGACGGGAGCAGTGAGGTCGCCCGAAAGATTGAAGTACGAGTGGTTGGTCATGTTGATGATGGTGGGCTTGTCGGTAGTAGCCGTGTATGCAATGTCGATGGCATTCTCGGGCGTGAGTGTGAACTTCACTGTAGCGTCGACAGTGCCGGGGAAGCCGTTGTTGCCGTCAGCATCGTTAAGTGTAAGCGTAAGCGATGTATCGGTGGCCTCGCTCACCTTGTACACGCGGTATTGCCATCCGCGGGTACCCATATCCGTGCCGCCGTGCAGGCAGTGTCCGAAATTGTTTTTGGGGAGGCGGAATGTGTCGCTGTCAAGGATGAACTCTCCCTGATTGATGCGGTTGGCATAGCGGCCGACAGTAGAGCCGAAATCCGACTGATTGACTTCAGGGAAATAAGCCTGCACGCTGTCGAAGCCGAGCACGACATCGCGCAAACGGCCTTCACGGTCGGGCACTGTCACCGACACGATGCGGCCGCCAAAATTAGTGATGCACACTTCCATGCCGTTGGCGTTGGTAAGCGTGTATAATGCTGTAGAATCGCCGTTGTATTCGGCTTTAAAGTTTTCCGGGTCGAGCCCCGATGCGGTGAGTTTCACCTCTTTGGTGCCATTGTTACATGCAACAAAGCCAGCCAGGGCGCAGGCCAATGCAGGTAGCATCAAAAACTTTTTCATGGTTGCAAAAAATTATATTAAGCTTAAAATTATTTTTCCGATTTCCATGTGTATTCATGGATTTTGCAAGCGCTAAATGACCGGCAATATCACTGCATAGGCAGTATCCATGGCATCCCACTTAAAGCGGTGTAAAGTTAGCATCCTTTTTCGGCAGCACAAAATAAATAAACATGTTTTTCAGCATAAAAGTGTATTTTTTACACTTATACATCAACCAACTGTTTTTAAACCCATTATAAATCCAGCCGCCAGGTACTAAAATGGAGGTGCCCCCATGCAGGCACCTCCATGTCATTTCACAATGCAGAATCGCAAGAATCGCCGTATGGCGACTGGTTATTATTTCAGGCTGTCGATGACCTCGAGCAACTGGGCGCCGGCATTCTTGGTGTCGACCTTGCGAATCACGGCAACAACGTTGTGAGCTGCATCGGTGATGAATGTGGTGCGCACTGTACCCATATATTCACGGCCGGCCATCTTCTTTTTCTGCCATACGCCGAAGGCCTGGTTCACTTCGGTGGATTCATCGGAAAGCAGGATAAAATTCAGATTGTGCTTGGCGATGAACTTAAGATGCGAAGCCGGAGAATCCTTGCTGATGCCGATAACGACATACCCCCGGGCGGTAAGCTGTTCGTAATCGTCGCGTATGGAGCACGCCTCGGCAGTGCAGCCGGGAGTGTTATCCTTGGGATAGAAATAGATAATCAGCGGGCGTCCTTCAAAATCGGAAGCCTTTACAGTGCGCCCTTCGGCATCAACACCGAGAATCCGGGGGATTTTTTCACCTGTTTCCATGTCTGTCAATATGTTTTTATGTGGTTATGTAATTATCTGTTGAATAAAACAAACAATCCTTGCCAATCGGTTCAGATCTTGACAAGGATTGTACACTTAAATTTTTATACCTGTGCGCAGGGGGGGACTCGAACCCCCACGACCGAAGTCACCAGATCCTAAGTCTGGCGCGGCTACCAATTACGCCACTTGCGCCTGTATGGAACTCTGTCCGCATGCAAAGTTACTACATTTTTTTGAAAACGCAATAAAGTTCTGCCGACGCATCTCGCCACTTGCGAACGTTCCACGGGCATAATTATGCCGCTATATGGAATCAAAGCACAGCCTGACGGCTGATTGCGGATTTCAAACGGTCGAACAGCCCTGCCGAAATATCCTTGACATGCACATGAGCCGAGCCGTCCTCCTTCGAAAGGAAAATAATGGATGAATGCAGCACCACGGCCACCGCCTCGTCAAAATCTATAATCGCATGAATGTGCGACACAGGTATGGAATGCAGAAGTGACCCCTGATCGATACTCCCAATCACCAGATTGTCACCATCTATCTCAATCCCCGCCTGCTCGGGCAGTTTCTCGAACAGCAGGGGGATATCAAGCTCGTCGGGCGACGCCGGACGCGACTTGAATTTCTTATAGATGGCATCAATAACTTTCTTGTGAATCATATGGTCTGGATATTAAAAATTCCCGGAGCACGACCGGCATAACGTTCCTGACGGGAAATACACATGTTTAAATGGACGACATGGCCGTTAACGGCAAGAACAGTTTTTATTGTTCTCTCACACTTAATAACATTCGTACATCTGAGATTGTTGCAACAGACGCACTAAAATTCACTTTTTATCACATCTTCTCACATTGCGGGAATATAAAAATAACGTCCGGTGCCGACATCTCATGATTGAGTTGCCGAGGCACCGGACATTATAAATTGCCATAGGTCTTACATTATGCGGCAAGGAAGCCAAGCAGCACACCGGCTGCAACAGCTGAACCGATCACACCGGCAACATTCGGGCCCATTGCGTGCATGAGCAGATAGTTGGAGGGATCGTATTCCAGACCGAGGTTGTTGGAGATTCGGCTCGACATGGGAACAGCCGATACGCCGGCGTTACCGATGAGGGGATTGATCTTCTTGGACTGCGGCAGGAAGAGGTTGAACAGCTTCACAAAGAGCACGCCGGATGCAGAGGCGATGACGAATGCCATGAAACCGAGCATGAAGATGAAGATGGTCTCCTTGGTGAGGAAGGTGGAAGCCTGAGTGGAGGCACCCACGGTCATACCGAGCAGGATGGTCACAATGTCGGTCAGCGCGTTCGAGGCGGTTTTGGCCAGACGGTTTGTCACGCCGCATTCGCGCAGCAGGTTACCGAAGAAGAGCATGCCGAGCAGCGGCAGACCCGAAGGTACCACGAAGCATGTGAGGAGCATGCCCACGATGGGGAAGATGATTTTCTCGCTCTGTGCAACGGCACGGGCGGGCTTCATCTTTATCACGCGCTCTTTCTTGGTGGTAAGCAGTCGCATAATCGGGGGCTGGATCACAGGAACAAGGGCCATGTAGGAGTAAGCCGACACGGCGATGGCTCCCATGAGGTTGGGCGCGAGCTTCGACGACAGGAAGATGGCGGTGGGACCGTCGGCACCACCGATGATGGCGATGGCACCTGCCTGGTCAGGCATGAAGCCGAGCGCGAGCGCAACCATGTATGCGCCGAATATACCGAACTGAGCAGCCGCACCGACAAGCATAAGCTTAGGATTGGCTATCAATGCGGTAAAGTCGGTCATGGCACCGATTCCAAGGAATATCAATGGCGGATACCATCCGGCGCTCACACCATTGTAAAGGATATTGAGCACCGACCCCTCTTCATAGATGCCGACTTCCAGGCCGGCGGTGGCATTGAAGGGGATGTTGCCTATGAGCATACCGAAGCCGATGGGAACCAGCAGCATGGGCTCAAAGTCCTTGGTGATGGCAAGCCAGATGAAAAAGAGGCCCACACCCAGCATAACGAAATGCTGCCATGTGGCGTTGTAGAAGCCTGTGAGATGCCAGAACTGGGTCAGGTTCTCAATCAGGAATGTTCCGAACTCATTCATGGGTGGTCAAATCGTTAAGCGATGGTGATGAGCACAGCGCCTTCAAGCACAGAGTCGCCTTTTGCCACATTGATTGATGCGATTTTACCGTCGACACCGGCCTTGATGGAGTTCTCCATCTTCATGGCCTCAAGGGTGAGGACAGTGTCGGCAGCACTTACCTGCTGGCCTACGGTCACGTTGATGTCGAGCACAACGCCGGGCAGCGGGGCCTTTACGGCTGTACCGCCGGCAGCGGCAACGGCAGGTTTTGCGATAACTTTCTCGCCGGTTGCAGTGCGGGGAGCAGCTGCCGGACGGGGGGCGGCAACCTTTATAGCCGGGGCGGCTTTGCGTTCCAGTTCGACCTTGTAGGGAGTGCCGTTGACTTCCACTTCGGCGATGCCGTTTTCTATGTCACCGATTCCTACCTTATAGATGTTGCCGTTGATTTTATACTTATATTCTTTCATGGGGAAATGTTTCTTTGGTCATTTTGTATTTATGCCTTGACAGGATTTCCACGCGCGAATCAGCGGCGGGGCATCTGCCGGAGCGTGTAGATATGCGAGCTCCAGGGCGAATAGTTTTTGCGTACTTTCTGGAATGTGAGGATTGTGCTCTCCAGGTCGTGGGCGTTGAGGTGGTCGTTGAGTGCGGCGGCGATTGCTGCGATAACCTCGCCGGAGTCGCCTTCGGGACGCTCGGCGCGTGCCACTTCCTTGTGGTCCATGCCGTAGGCTTCCATCTTCTTGCGCTGCGAACGGGCTGCGCCGATGCGGCTGATGATGTAGAAGCATACGCTCAGGAGAAGCAGAGCAAGGAACACGATTCCCATAGCAGTGATTGTCATACCGAAACCATTACTGTCGACACGGTGGAACATGTCGACCTTTTTGTTAGTATCCTTGATTACGTTGTTGCTGGAGGGAGTAACGATGCTGCCGTCCACGTCGGTGCGGATTTCCCAGTCGGCAATCGACGTGCCTGCACCATCGACTTTGCGGGCGAAGGAGCAGTCGGGACCCAGCGGCGGAACGGTTATTGAATCGATGAGGGTACGCCCGTCGGCATCATATACGCCAATCCAGTTGCTCCTGGTCGGATCCAGAGCGAAATTGGTGTGGAATGTGCCGCGTGTGGGCATGTTGTCGGCCCAGAACACCACGTGCTGACGCTTGGGGATGCGGGTGTTCACATCGCCCAGCGGCACGGGATAAAGCCGCGGTTGCAGTGAGTCGTTGGTGAGGAACACGCTCGAGATTTCGAGAGGCGCATAGTTGGAGTTGAAAAGCTCGATCCATGCACCGCGGTTGCCGTAGTCATCAACGAAATTGGTTTCATTGACCACCATCACCTCGTTGATGCGCAGACCCTTCCGCGCCTGGGCGGAGGAAACTGCGCAACAACCGGCAACGGCAATCAAAAGAAGCAAAATCTTCTTTTTCATGTTGCAGTGATTATCTTAAAGATGGGAAATGACTGTTGAAGCTTGAATGTGAAGTTTCTTCATTTCACACCCTTAGAGAGGAATATTGCCATGTTTCTTGGCAGGATTGGTCACGCGCTTGGTGGCAAGCTGCTGAAGAGCGCGGATGATGCGGAAACGGGTGTTACGGGGCTCGATGACATCGTCGATGTAACCGTAGCGGGCTGCATTGTAGGGGTTGCAGAACAGCTTGTTGTATTCCGCTTCCTTCTCGGCAAGCACCTTCTTGGGATCGTCCGAAGCCTTGGCCTCCTTGGCATAGAGCACCTCGACTGCACCTGCACCACCCATAACTGCGATTTCAGCTGTGGGCCATGCGTAGTTCATGTCGCCACGCAGCTGCTTGCAGCTCATCACGATGTGGCTGCCGCCGTAGCTCTTGCGGAGTGTGACGGTAACCTTGGGCACAGTGGCCTCTCCGTAGGCATAGAGAAGTTTTGCGCCGTGCAGAATCACACCGTTGTACTCCTGACCTGTACCGGGAAGGAATCCGGGCACGTCGACCAGCGATACGAGGGGGATGTTGAAAGCATCGCAGAAACGCACGAAACGGGCAGCCTTGCGCGAAGCGTTGCTGTCGAGCACACCGGCGAGGAACTTGGGCTGGTTGGCCACGATACCTACGCTCTGACCGTTGAAACGGGCGAAACCGATAATGATGTTCTTGGCGTAGTCGCGCTGGATTTCAAGGAATTCGCCGTTATCGACGATGGCGCCGATAACGTTGTACATGTCGTAGGGACGGTTGGGGCTGTCGGGGATGATTTCGTTGAGCGAATCCTCCATGCGGTCGATGGGGTCGGTGCATTCCACTGTGGGTGCATCCTCGAGGTTGTTCTGGGGGATGTAGCTCAGGAGCTTGCGGGTGATCTTGATAGCCTCTTCGCCATCTTCAGCGGCAAAATGGCATACACCGCTCTTCTGCGAGTGAACCACGGCACCACCAAGGTCTTCCTGGCTTACATCCTCGCCGGTAACGGTCTTAACAACCTTCGGGCCGGTAAGGAACATGTAGCTGATGCCTTTGGCCATGATGGTGAAGTCGGTCAGTGCGGGGGAATAAACGGCACCGCCGGCGCAGGGACCGAGGATGGCTGAAATTTGGGGAATCACACCGGATGCAAGGATGTTGCGCTGGAAAATTTCGGCATAACCTGCAAGGGCGTTGATACCCTCCTGGATACGTGCGCCACCCGAGTCGTTCAGACCGATCACAGGAGCGCCCATCTTCATGGCCATGTCCATGATCTTGCAGATCTTCAGGGCCATGGTCTCGCTGAGCGAACCGCCGAATTCGGTGAAGTCCTGTGCGAATACATAAACCAGACGTCCGTCGACTGTTCCGTAACCGGTAACAACGCCGTCACCAAGGTATGTTTTCTTTTCCTGGCCGAAGTTGTAGCAACGATGGGTCACAAACATGTCGAGTTCCTCGAACGAGCCTTCGTCGAGAAGCTGGGCAATACGCTCGCGTGCGGTGTATTTGCCGCGCTCATGCTGTTTTTCGATGGCCTTTTCGCCACCTCCGATGCGGGCTTTCTCGCGAAGGGCGATAAGCTCCTGTATTTTTTCTAATTGACTGCTCATAATCTTACTTTAGTCGTTTGCAGACAGATATTTGAGTTTATTGTGAGTTTGCTCTGTTTGGCGTGATGATCACATCTTTTTGGGATCCTCGCAGAGTTCCACGAGTGTACCCACAGTCGATTTGGGGTGCAGGAATGCAATGTTGAGGCCTTCGGCGCCTTTGCGGGGGGCCTTGTCGATCAGGCGGCAACCCTTTTCCTCAGCTTCGGCAAGTGCGTTGGCAACACCGTCGGCAACTGCGAAAGCCACGTGCTGAATGCCGCCGCGGCCACCGTTGTTCTCAATGAACTTGGAGATGGCGCTCTCGGGAGCTGTTCCCTCAAGAAGTTCTATCTTTGTCTGGCCGACCTTAAAGAATGCGGTCTTAACTTTCTGGTCAGCAACTTCTTCAACGGCAAAACATTTAAGGCCGAGAATCTTTTCATAGAACGGGATAGCCTCTTCCAGCGAAGGAACGGCGATACCGATGTGTTCGATATGGGAAATTTCCATAATTAAAAATATTGTTTAAGGTTTTCAATTAAATTACTTTTTCACAGATACCTGTCAATCAACAGGCAAAGCGCAAAACGGAATCAAGAAACACATGACGGTTGGAACCGGCAGGCCAGTCTATCCATTTTACGCAACAAAATTAGCAAATAAATCTCAAAAAACTTATGCTTTGGCCACAAATATTCAACCATGTTTAACAACATAGAACACTGTGCGGAACATCAGTGCGGCCCGGCTTTGAGAAGCCTTGTGGCCGTCACTGAATCACGGCCAGACCGCCCTGCGAGGTCTCCTTGTAAAGCGAGGGGATATCGTGCCCTGTCTGCTTCATCACGGACACAATGCGGTCGAAGCTCACCGAATGACGCCCGTCGCTGAACGCTGCATACAGATTGGCGTCCAAAGCCCTGGCGGCAGCATAGGCGTTGCGCTCGATGCAGGGAATCTGCACCAGTCCACACACCGGGTCGCACGTCAGCCCGAGGTGATGCTCCAGCCCCATTTCGGCCGAATATTCTATCTGAGCCGGCGTACCGCCGAACAGTTGCGATGCGGCGGCGGCCGCCATGGCGCACGCCACACCCACTTCACCCTGACAACCCACCTCCGCACCCGACACAGATGCATTGAATTTCACCACATTGCCGAACAGACCGGCTGTGGCGAGCGCGCGCAGGATGCGCTGCTCCGAGAAGTTTTTCGATGTGTACAGGTGATAAAGCACGGCCGGCACAATGCCGCACGACCCGCAAGTAGGCGCTGTGACAATCAAGCCGCCGGCAGCATTCTCCTCCGAAACGGCCAGGGCGTAGGCATATACCAGCCCGCGGCTTTTCAGACTCAGACTGTGACCCGAGGCATTCATATAGTAAGCCACAGCCTTGCGGCGCACACCAAGTCCGCCCGGCAGCACGCCTTCCTCCTCGATGCCACGCTCAACGGCCTCTTTCATCACCGTCCATACTCGGCGCAGGTAGTCCCAGATTTCCGGACCCTCGCACTGCTCGACATATTCCCAATACGACCGTCCGCTTTTCTCGCACCAGTCAAGGATATCGCGTATCGTGGTCAGATTATAAATCTGTTCGGACGGAGCACGCTCCTCCCCTTCCCTCACAATGTCGCCTCCGCCTATGCTGTAATAGGTCTCGGCATCCGTCATATTTCCATCCTTGTCGAACGCCTCGATCTTCATTGCGTTGGGGTGAAACGGCAGGAACACCTCCGGCTTCCACACAATCTCGGCCGGAGCTGACGGCTCAAGCTCCTCGAGAATCGCCTTATCGGTGAGGTGACCACGCCCCGTGGCAGCCAGCGAGCCGTAGAGCGTCACCACACGGCGAGCAGCACCGGGCGTACGCTCCAGAAACATCTGGGCGGCCTTACGCGGCCCCATTGTGTGACTGCTCGACGGGCCGAACCCTATCTTATATATCTGTTTGATTGATTCCATAACCAAAAGTCATTCAATATCATTATTCATGTGAACTACAAATTTACACAAAAAACCATCAAACCGCAATATCACCGCATGTAAATCACCCATTCACAAAGACAATCTATTCTCCCCAAAACAATCCAACCGCAATAGCACGAAGATTGGAAAGCTTAAACTGAATCTGCACCGCCCGCTGCCGATTTTCACCGTCAATTCTCAGATGCCCTCCCCTCCTCATTCTAATGTAGTTTTGATGCAATTATAATGTAGTTTTGATGTAGCTTTGATGTAGCTGTTGATGCTGACTTGATGCGGCTTTGATGCGGGATTTGAAGATTTTTTCAGGAAAACACAAAAACGGCTTGCACAATTCGCATAAAAGTCCTACCTTTGCAACGCTTTCAACGGAAAGCCGGGTAAAAGCATTTCATTCCCAGAAATGAAAACCGACATATTGGAGAGGTGGGTGAGTGGCTGAAACCACCAGTTTGCTAAACTGACGTAGGAGCAATCCTACCACGAGTTCGAATCTCGTCCTCTCCGCAAAAGAGCTGCAAGTCATTGACTTGTGGCTCTTTTTGCATCAGGAGAGGACGAGATGAGAACTCGCAGAGTTCGTAATCGCCTGGGCGCTTTGCTTTGCAAAGAACCTCGTTCTCTCCGCCAAACCACCAAACAGAACCGCAGCAAGTTGTTAACTTGCTACGGTTTTAGTTTCATATACATACAAAAACACATCCAAATTGCCGAGCTATCTATACTCCATACAAATGCGTCAGTATAATAGAAAATTAAAAAAACATCGCCATACACTCAATGAGGTTGGCGATGTCGCGGAAGGTCGGTATGATTGGAAGATTGAGAGAGGTCGAAGTGGAATCAGCCTATGATTTACTCAACGCTGGAGTAGTCGAGGGGCGGGTCGAAGTAGCGGCTGAGCGACGGGAGGTTTTCCTTCATTGAAGGTACGGCAAAGTGCGTGCCTTCGAAGTAGCGATTCATGGCTTGGCGGCGCGCTGTTTTTGACGGGTCTGGGGCGATGGTGCTTTTGTATGTCGTTTTTCCGTCGCGGTCGGTTACTCTTGCTGTCAGTTCGGTATCTGTCACTTTCACGCGGACTGTCGAGCCTTCGGCCACCGGGAGCTCGAAGGTGGCAAAATCTTCGATGTCAAATTTCAGACGCGCCTCAATGCCCGACAACCGGTATTCATAGATGCGGCAGTCAGCGGTGCGCCCGAAGGCTCCGAGGAGCGAGCCATTACCAATCAGTTCGCTGTAGCGCAACGTGTTCAGAGCCGAAGGTATGCGCGGTGCAAGCGTGATACAGCCGTCGAGGAGGGCGGGACGTATGCCCAGAAAGCCCTGGTACCATACTCTGATTTGCTCGGCATTGCTCCATGCCTGGAGGAAAGTGCCGGAGCGTCGCGCCCATTGCGCACCCTTGCGGGGCCAGGCATCGGCGTTCTCCGACAGGCTTCCCACAGCCCCTTCGTAGAGAGCCTGACGGTTCATGTTTTCGAATAGCTCCCATGCAATATCCTGCTGTCCGGCCTCTATCATGCGCTGCATGGCCATGCCGTTGTTCCACAGCCACACAGTCCCGTTATGATAGGCATCGTCCTTGTGGTAGTAATGCCAGTTCTCGTGGTAGGGATGGAACTGAGGGTCGTTCTGGTCGAGCGATGCCACACCCCACGGATATACGAGCCTTCGCCATGCATCGCGTGTCTCTTTCATAACGACTGCCGTGTCTGCCACCATGTCGAGGGCATAGAGCATATTAGGGCGGCACTGGCGGTCGGGGGTTCCGTCAGCATTGAGATGATCGTAGACCAGTGTGTCGGCCGTGTTGACAAACTTACGGTTGAACGTTGCGAAGAGTGAATCGGCGGCCAGGCTCCAACGGCGGGCATCATCGTCATGTCCCATAATGCGGGCCATCTCTGCACCGCTGCGCAACTGCCCGTACCACAACGCCTGAATGTCAACAGCACGGTTGCCACGTGGCGAACAGGAATACTTTCCCTGTCGTTTGGCATCCATCCATGTGTCGGCATCGGCATGGACGAGGAAGCCGTCGGCATCGGTTCCACGCTCAATCACACTGTTGATACTCAGCTCAACAGCCGGATAAATTGAAGCAAGATATGTCGTGTCGCCGGTATATTGCATATATTCGTAAACATCCGTCACAAAACGCGGTGTACCGTCGGCAGTATTGTAGATTATGCTTTCGAGGTTGGCACGGTTGGGAATGCGACCGAGAGTTTCCGATTCGGGATTTCTGTCCTGAAACTTGGCAAAATCACTGAATATGCTTCGCGCCGTTTCCCACTGTCCGGTGCAGAAAATAGCCCCCGGCATTGATATGAACATGTCGCGTCCCCAATACTCATTGAACCATGGCAAGCCGGCATATATACCGTTGCCTTGCTGGCAGGTGACCAGTTCGTCGGTGGTGAGGACAATCCAGGACATTGCTCTGTCGAGCGTGTCATTGTCCGAAGACAGGGGGTTGGACTTCTCCACCAAAGCGTTCATACGGTCGATGCGTTCACGGAGCATTTTCTCGTAATCGCGACGGAAGAGAGCGGCAACCTGCGCGGCACTCCCATCTTCCGTATATGAAATGATGAAGCCGCCGGCATCGGCAGGAGCTATCAGCCGTGTGCCGTTCCATCGACAGGGTACATCTTTGAACGGCTGCAGGGTTATGACACCTCCGGCTGATTCTTTGGGCACGAATTCAACCCCTGCAGCGCCCTGTTTGCCGGCCGAAATAAGCCTCGGTGACAGCTCTATCCACACTGAATCGCCCTTTATGTCCGAAAGTTCAACATAGAGCACCTCCACTCGGTCAAACATATAGAAATTCTCGTGTGCCTTCTCATATACACGGTTAATTTTATAGGGATAGACCGTTACTTCTGCCTCGCGTCTTGACAGCGTGTCGCCGTCAACGCCGACGGTATAATCGCTAAGCATGCGTCGTTTAGCTATATTCCAGCCCGAATGCCAGTCGTTCCAGTTGTCAGTGTGCGTCATGCCATACCAGAACGAGGACTTTTTGTCCGTAAAAGAATATTCGCGCTGGCTGTCGGCTGGCACCACTATGCCCAAGTCTTCAACATCCAGCCGGCTCAGGGTTCCCTCTTGCCCGGGCAGCAGTGACTGACCCGAACAAGCCCCCAAAAGAGCCGCGCATCCCGCAACTGCAATTAATTGTCCAAATCTCATAAAAAATAACTCGCCTCCATTGACTCGATGGAGAGATTTATTAATAATGCAAAAACGTGAGCCAACTATGCCACGTCTTGACTTGAAGGTCGTAGGAAACCATTTGCACAGATGTAACAATAGTAGCCCAAGCTATAAGCGTGAGAACCACTATGCTATCTTTGTGCGATTTGAAAATTTCCCACGTTTTCAAGTTCAAGATAAGCATAACGCTTCTTATTATTTCAAAATGTCGCAGAGAGAGTTGCCTCAATCCAAACACAAAGGTAATGAGAATCTCGTAAAAGTCTCTCGCTGACAGGTAAAAATCAGCGTTTCAAGGCTCAATCGGAATCGGTCTTGCCTTTTCTCTTTTCAATGCGGAAGTTTACCCTATGCTTGTACTTGTCTATTATTCAGTCGTTATCGGTGATACTATATTTGAACCACCCAAAATTACAATTGTGCGTCAAGGGTGTAACTTTAACTATATTTTAACATTTCAAGAGCTGTCGAAGGACGGCAAGCATCAGACAAGATGCCCCACTACCTTATATCGGTTCTTGCGGACACCGACACTAACAGTCGCTTTCACAAGTTGCATTTTCACCTTATACAGTTCCTCCAATTCGGTGATTTTGCCGATTTTCTTTATTCCGGCTTTCGTGAAAACAGCTTCCATTATTTCCTTTATATCCTCACGGGAATACAGCCTATCCCCAATAGGGAAACAACGGCACATTTCCTCTGTCAGCCGATTGTTAAGATGCCTGATATTGACCTCGTTTTTCAGCTCTTTCTCCTTGTAGCCCAATGCCCGGATTCTCTCGCTCCCAAGTTCCTCATAGAATAATTTAAGCTGTGGGAAACGGCTCTCTATATTATTTAATGCCAATGCATAAATGCTATTGCTGTCGCGCAGTTCACAGTAGTTCTTCATTCTGTCGGCAAAGGATTCTGTGGTAACCATCTGCTCCATCTGCTGTGCATAATCATCCGATGCCTCGTAGGATTGATTTCCTTGCAGGGCAAAACCGCTACTCTCAAGCAAATTTCTGACAGCAATACCATTGGCATAGTTATGTTTCTGCAAGTCGTACACATATTGCTGGCTTGCATAGGCGAAATCGTTAAAACAGACATTTCCTGAATCCGCATCGTACATCGTGAATGTTTCGCTGAAATTGCACATCCTCTGTAACCGCATGATGTCCTTTATCTTCTTCTCCCTTAATTCGGGGTCAACGGTTCCAAGTACATCCGCAATCTCAGAATCCGTCAATCTGCGTCGCCGTTCCATATCTGCGATAAACTCATCCTCTGACCGTTCAAAATTCCCGACCTTATACACCATCGTCAGGAATCTGCGAAATGGATTCTCCTGTAACCGTTGCCTGCCTGCAATCTGCACTAAATCTGTTGCGATGTCAATAGTGGTGTTGCTTCGCATAGGGTCACAGATTACGAATGACGATGCAACGGTGGAATAGAAGTCACATCCTGCAAAAGCAGTCGATGTGCAAAATGTGAATTTTTTATGTGGTTCGCCTTTTAGTGGCAATCGCCCTCTACTGAATCCTTTGCCTATCTTCGAAATCTTTTTGTCGTTTTCTTCCGAGTTCCCGACAATTATATTCACCTCGTCGGGAACAAGCTCACACTTTTTTATAATGGAAGTTATGTTGTCAACGCTATTCAGGAATATGACGCACTCTGTGGAGTAAACCGTTTTGCCGTCAACTTCGATACATGGAAAATGTCCGTCCTTATATGCCTTGACTATCTCTAACGCCGTGCCGACCGGATTAGATGACCTCTTGCGGATGACCCTGACCTTTTCGATGTTACTCCAATGCAGACGGTAATAAGGAATATTCCTGAAGAAATCTATGTGCGTCAAATAGTTATCCAATATTGGTGTGGCTGACAGATACGTCACATAATCAAATTCCCGCGCGACAGAGACCAATCGTTTTTCTACCTCCGACTTAAAACCGCTGTCTGTCAGAAGATACTGATATTCATCTATAACCACTCGCCAATCCGATTTGTCAGCTATGCACCGAGCCACTTTAGGCAGGGAATCATACGACACCAATATCTTCGGGAGTGTTGATTCTGAAAGATACCGCTTTATCACATCCTCGCTCATCCTACCAATGACAAGAAGTGTGCCCTCATGCTGGGCGTGCTTATTCTCAACAAGATTGTTACGGGGGCTACATATGATTGTCTTGTGGCTGTCCTCCAAAGCCAGTGTTGTAGCACCACAATTTGGAATCCCTTTGTCGAGGATTCCGCAGGGAAGATTGAACGGCTGACCGTTCCCGTCTTTCCATTCGTTCAAATATGAAATCCCGTCAGGGACATTCAACTCAAAAATTTTCATTTCATGCAATTAAATACGATGTTACAAAAACGCATCTTCAATTCTGCCGTCCAATTTTTCAGGACTTTCATCTCTTTAATATAGGGGGTGTGGAGAGATTTTTGGACACTCCGAACCAAAATAAAACCGAAACGGCAAAATTCCGGCTTCATTTCGATGTCAGGCATCAGTTGGATATATTGAAAGCAATGCGGGATGAATGTGGTGGAGGCATTTTGATTCCGAATTACTCATAGGCAAATTTAATCAACTTTCGGCTCACTGCCAAATAAATATCGCACATCACTAAAAACTGAACAAGATACATCGCTGACGCTTGTTCCCTGATGCTATGCGAGTCCGAAGAATCAGCATAAGGGGATAACGCCTTATTTCCCTCATTCCAAATCGAAGAATAGCCACCCCGTAATTTTTGTAAATAGCACCATGCAAATTCATTCTGAATCTGACTATTTTTCAATAAAAAAATCCGTTACTTCGAATTCTTCGTTTTCAGGTGAGCCATAAATATGACATTACACCGCCATAGGTACGACAACCTTAAAACTCTCCCCACTCCCATAGCCAATGCACTCCTGAAAAATTTTTGGAGAGTTGTCTTTAAGCGTTTCCGCCCTGAAAAAGTCCCCCTCCCCATGATTGAAAAGAAAACGGAATGAAAACCGACTTAACATAGCGGAGAATTAACCTATCCATAATAAAACCGACTATTCTTATCTGACGGTAATAGTTATCGTCCTCGAAATCAATAACACTTATCCAATATGGAAACCGCAACCGCATTGGCTACAACAGCCATCACCACCTCAGAACTCAACACCGTAGCAGAAGATGTACAGTTTGAGGACATCAACGTAACCACCGCTCCCTCCGTAAACTTCCTTGAAGCCAATACATCGGCAATCTCTATCGAAGAACTGACCGTAAACTGTGTCGTTCCGACATGGGCGAATCAGGAACTTACAATCTCTCATCAGGACTTCATCAACACTGTGCATGATGCCGCTTGCAACGTGTTCAGCGGAGAACTCATCAATAAGCCTGAAATCCGCGTGTCGCACATCGTAAGGGGCAGAATCCCCTCTGCACTCGGCAAACGTGCGTCAGAACTCCTTGAATCTGAAAAGACGCAGTTCTATCAGCGACTTGCCTTTGCGTTCACCATTCCCTCTATCCACGAAACGATAGACGGGCAACGCCTTGAACTCTGCATAGGAGGTGTGCGCAACTACAACGACCTGAATCTCTACCGTGCCAACCGTGGCGCAGAGAAGTTCTCTGTCTTTATAGGCTGGAGAATGAATGTCTGCTCCAATCAGGTGCTGACAGGACAAGGCGCAAAGATTCAGCTTGAAGTGATGTCGCTACACGACCTCTACAAGCAGGTGCTTGAACTGTTCTACTCGTTCAATCCGGCACAAGACATTCATCTGTTGCAGACGCTTTCGCAAACTCGCCTGACAGAAACACAGTTTGCTCAAATCGTTGGGCGAATGAGGCTCTATCAGGCTCTGCCTAATCGCTATCAGCGTAACGTGCCAAAACTTCTGATAACCGACAGTCAGATTAACAATGTCTGCCGAGATTTCTACGCCGATCCGAATTTCGGTGTCAAGGACAACACGATTTCGATGTTCGACTTCCATAATCTCCTGACGGAAGCCAACAAGAGCAGCTACATCGACAGCTATCTGCAAAGAGCCGTCAACGCTACCGAAGTGGCAGTTGGCATCAACAACGCTCTGCACGGAGATTCAAAATACGCTTGGTTCTTGGGCTAAGTGCTTATTGATTCCCTGAATAATCGGACATTCCTCAATCTGTGGGGAGTGTCCGATTTTCTCTCCTGATACCTTTAATAGAGAGTAAAACCATTCAAATTATCGGACATGACAACAGATTGCATCGTTTCAGAAATTCAGCTCAAATATCAACCTCAACCGCTCACAGAGACTATAAACGGAGCGAAAGACATTCATCAACTTCTGATAAACCGTGTCTTTGACGCTGACACCATAGGCTATAAAGAGACATTCAAAGTTTTGCTCCTGAACAACGCCAACAAGATAATCGGCTACACTACAATATCAGAGGGTGGGCTGACTTCAACCATTGTAGATGTACGAATGATTTTGCAGACTGCATTAGTCAGCAACGCCACATCAATAATCCTGACACATAACCACCCGTCAGGCAATCCACGCCCAAGCGTACATGATGATAACCTTACAAAGAAAATCAAATCGGCATGTGAGCTGATGGATATTCGCTTGCTCGACCATATCATAGTTACGCCTTACGACAGTTTCTATTCCTATTGCAACGAGGGTCGGCTATAATCTTATGTTGTAGAGCATAATCCGTTTAATTTCGCATTGCTCCATGCCAATATATCAACGCTTTTTAGTAAATTTGCACTTGATTTCCGAAGGGAAGTCAGACATATTATTCAAGAGCGTTATTGAAACTTTCTTGTTCAGTCAAATTCTCGCAAAGTTTGAAATGGGACAAAGAGGGTAGCAACAACGCTCACGCTTCGGCTATATACGTTCCGCAAGTCGGACACTATATAACCTCCAAGCGTGGGCGACTGTTGCTTATCTGTCCCATAGGCAATGCGAGAAGCCTGACTGAAAGATAAGCAGAAATACAGTCCTCACGCTTTTGTCGTTTATAACCAAGCCGTTTCAATGGGGATTGAGGAACATAAACGTGTCGTATGATTCGTGTAACACACCAATTCCATCACATAACTCCCGACCCTGAATTGGGATTCAGGTGGAATATCATGCTGTTCAAAGCTGCTGTTGCTCTCGCAATAGGGGACACCGCTACTTACAGTAATTTTTGTAACACAGTAAGTCGAGAGTTTTCCAATTGGAAACATCAGGCTGAGTCACAATGCAAATCAAAATCACATAAAAATTGGCTCGGAGGTGGCGATACATATAGTGTCCTCGTAAAAGACCCTGTGCAAGGGAGTACGCTAAGCCATTATAAGACGATATTCTCAGGTCAAAGCAAAGAGGAAATAATGCGAACCTATCAGGATTTCGACCGAGAAAACTACCAATCCCTATATTCGCCCATATATTCACTATAACAAGCTAAAAATCAACCCATAATGCTCAAATCACAAAAAATTGCCACGGCAATAGCTGTCGTTGCGGCACTCCTGATGTCCAGCCTCACAATCAACGCCCAAAACAATCGAGGCTATAAAGGAATGTTCAATGCCGGATGGATTCTTTTATCCGAGGATGTCAGTTTCGAGGCGTTGACAATCCACGGCTACCAAATCAACCCGCATTTATTTGTCGGGGGTGGTGCAGGAATCAACTATTACTCATCCGGTTCAGACGATGCTGGCTACATCCCCATTTTCGCGGATATTCGTGGATATCTCCTTAAAGGGAGAATCACTCCCTATGCCGAAGCCAAAATTGGCGGACAGATGACCTTTAATGACAATGGCACATCAGGGCTATACTTCGCTCCTGAAATCGGGTGTGCATTTTTCACATCCAAGAGATTCGCCATAGACATAGCGGTTGAATACATCCTGCACAGAGACCAGAATATTGCGCCGAAAGCATCCGGTCGCACTTGCAACATAGATGCGGGAGGACTGTGCCTTAAACTCGGAATAGAGTTTTAACTCCAATATAATCACCAATTAAAACATTCAAAACAGATGAAGAAATTCAAATTTCTTGCGTTTGCACTCTTTGCAGTGCTGGCGTGTGTCAGCTTCGCTTCATGCAGCGATGATGACAAGGACGAGCCTCAAACTGTCAATGACCTGATTGGCTCGGTTTGGGAAGCGGTAAATCCGCACACGGGCTATCCCACCAAGGTGGAAGTAAAAGATGCCTCAAAGTGTGTCGTTACGGTCTACGAGCCTAATTCAACCACAATCTACCAGCGTGACGAATGTACCTATACTTACGATTCCAAGACGGGTGCGTTCAGCGTAAGATTCGATGATTACAATGTCACCGGATTCATCAAAGGAGATACAATGACATTGACCGACAACCGATACGGTACGTTTGATTTAAAAAGAGTCAAATAGAAGTTCCCCAACTCATCCAATACAGCACCCTTGCATATTTGCATCGGTGCTGTTCTTTTTCTCGGAGATTTTCACTAATTTTGCATTACACATCAACACCTCTTAATATGACCCTAAAAGAAAGCAAAGGCAATATGTACGAGTTCATTACTCATACATGGAATCCAATGGGCGGAAGATGTCCGCATGGTTGCGCCTACTGCTATATGAAATATCACACCTATATAGAACGCCTATATTTAGATGAGCGCGAGTTGAAAGGTTCGTGTCCTGCCAACTTGTTTATTTTTATTGGCTCTAATACAGATGTTTTTGCCGCAGAAATGCCGTCAGCATGGATTAAAAAGGTGCTTGATTTTTGTGTGGATGTCACCTCTAATCAAAATGATGACGAGAAAACACGTTTTCTGCTTCAAACAAAGAATCCGGCACGGATTTTAGAATTCATCAATCATCCCCTCCTTAAAGACGGTCAGGTAGTAGTTTGTACGACTTTGGAAACGAATCGGCATTATCCTGACATAATGAATAACGCTCCGCTGATTAAGGATAGAGTCGAGGCAATGGCTACAATCGCTGATTATGGCGTTAAGACTTATGTGACGATTGAGCCTGTAATGGATTTTGACTTGGATGAATTTGTCAAATTAATTATGATGTGTAAGCCGGAACAAGTCAACATCGGTGCTGATTCGAAGCATTATGTTCAAGTCCCTATGCCCACTGATGACAAATTAACATCGCTGACACTTCAACTCCTTGGCTTTACAAAGGTTATAGTAAAAAAGAATCTGAGCGGAGAGACAATCCTACAAAATATCGTCAATCGGATAAAACAGAACTATTCTTACGAAAAGAAAGTCAAATAGCAGGTTTGCTCACTCAAAGTAAGGTAGATTGCTAATGCCCTCTATCCGATATTCCTCATGCCCAATCAGCATATCCATCACTTGTTGCGAGGTGTGAGGTCGATAATCCGTTGCAGGGAGAGCAAATTTGTTGTCAGAATCAAACCGAAGCATCGGCATCAGAATCATTCGCTGCCCATCATCGAACCGAGCCGTCGGGGGAAGTTCCACGACATCCACAGCCTTGTGCTTCGTGTGGATGCAAAGAATCTTCCTGATACCGTTCTTGAAATCAATGACGAAAGTCCCGCGCTTCTGCGTTTCAGAATAGTACACGACCCGTTCAAGATACTTCCTGAACAAACGTGCCTTATCTTCAATCGAAAGGCTGTCGAGCGTTTCAATCGCCACATCATTTGCCAATTCTGCCTTTGACACTTCTTTTTCGTGGCGTTCCGCTTTGAGGCGTTCGATTTCAATTTCGGCACCATAAATGAATTTCTCCTTGCTCTCATACTGCTGTTGCTGATAAAGAAGCAATGCCGGATTTGTCAATATCCTGATACTTTCCAAGATGGAATTCTGTTCTGATTTGGCACCCGAAATTTCGGCATTAAGCGACTGAATTTTAGCCGTAAGATTTTCTATTTCCCGACTTATTTTTGCAATCTTCTCGCTACTCATTTCGGTAAATTCATCTTTGGCAATTGCGGTCTTGACAGCGACCCATACCGTTTTTAATGCGACATCGGCATTGACCCCACCATTGGCGCAGATAGTTTCATCATATTTGTTTTTCTTGACGGCACAGCGGTAATAACGTAATCCCGTACCTGTCTGACGGACTATATAAAGGTTCTTTCCGCACGGACATTTGATGATATAGCGCAAGGCATTATAGTTTACGCCATTGTTCGGCACATCTACGACACGGTTCTGATTGAGAATGGCTTGTGCTTTATCCCAAATTTCCTCCGATACCAGAGCGTCACCGAGGCGTTCTATTGGTTCACGTCTTGTCTGTTCTGTCTTGTTTTTGCCGTCACGGTTTGGCATAATACGCCACAAACCTTTATAGCAGGGATTGTGCAATATGCGGTAGATGTTCTCGGAGAAGAAATCATTGCCCTTAACCGTCTTAATGCCACGCGAAATCATTTCACGTTGAATCTCCTTTGCGGTCTTGCCGTCAATGCACATCTGAAATATCTCCTGAACTATCGGGGCGTTCTCATCGCGCATAAGAATGGACTTGGGCGTTTTGCCCTTGACAAAATTAGGATTAGGCACTGCCGTGTAACCGAATGGCACAACGCTTCCCTTACACATCATTTCTTCGGATTGCAGGAAGCATCTTACCTTGCCGCTTCTCATACGGTCGGTAATCTTCATCCGTTCCGCTTTTGCATATTCAGCGGCTATCGCTATCCTCATAATATCCACGAGGTCTAACACCTTGCCGCCAACATAATGCTCTTTTGTGTCGATGAATATAACATCCAATCCATTCTTCAACAGATTGTTTACATCAGTCATTACCGACAATATTTCTTCCTCTCGCGAAAGACGGCTCAGTTCGCTGACTACCACCACATCCGCATCCTCATTGGTAAGCGTCAGCAGTTTTAGATAACTCGGTCTGTTCTTCACCGCACCGCTTATCCCCTCATCTTTCAGGACATCTGTAAGGCTAAAGCCATTATCTCGACAATATTCCTCAATCTGCAACCTCTGTCGTGCTGCATCCTGCGCTGTCGTGGAAACTCGGATATATCCTATGGCTCGTTTCTGCTTATTCATACTTTGGATAGCGGTCTGTCAGGGACAGCATTATTGCCGCACCATTGACCGCACCACAAAGTTACAAATATTTTGTTACACCCACAACGCACAGTCGTATATCCAAATTCCATACAACCAAGGATATTTCAATTTGTTTTAATTTACGCTTCTTATAGTGCAATACTCTAATTATCAATAGATCTAAAACTAAATTTTGGCTGTATTTCGGATATGCAGAGTAATGTTGTTTCTTGTAGTCTGGAACAACTCTGTCATCTGCGCCTGTGTCAGCCACACAGTCACATTCTCCACTCTGACATCTAATGACTGAGTAGAATCAGGCTGATAGAGAATTATTTCATTTTCTCTATCAGCCTGCAAGTGCTATTGTTTTTATCTATTTCTTTCATTGAGGTTGCAACTCTGATTGCAAAGCTACGAAATTATATCTGTAAATCAGAAACTTAATAAAGAAACTGTGCAAGATACACGTAGTCTCGTTTTTAATTTACATGCTCCGACAGAGAACGCTGATTCAGCTCCAGCCCCAGAGAACTATACGCGTGTAAAATTTGCAGAAAGTCAGAATTACAAAGAGAAAAGCGCCGGAGATTGTTTCACACTCTCCGGCGCTTTGCAACTCATAATTCCCTAAGAATCATCAGCAATCAGCCGATGTAGGTGCGGAGAGCGGCAACATAGGCGGCAAAGGCACGGCGCCCGAGGTCGGTCACACGGCACACTGTGCGCGGCTTCTTTCCGACAAAGCCCTTTTCCACAGAGATATAACCGGCTGCGGTCAGCTTGTCGAGCTGCACACTGAGGTTTCCGGCCGTCGATTCCGTTTTCTCGCGGAGGTAGACAAAATCCGCCTCCTCAACGTTCATCAGAATCGACATGACGGCCAGTCGTAACTGCGAGTGTAGTAACGGATCAAGTTCTTTCATCGGCCTGCATCATTAAATTTCTTCCGGATAATAAAGGCGGGGACAATGAACATCAGCAGAAAACAGAGAATATAGAGCGGAATCACCCACACCATGAGCAACGGGATGTTACAAAGCGAGAGAACCACCACTACGAATCCTGCCAGTATTGAGAACAATCCACCGAAGACATATGAACTCTCCTTTAGCACAATGCCCTGCATAGCCGCCCCAAAACCTACTACAATGAATGCAAAATAGAACATGGCAAGCCACGCCTGAGGGTATCCGGCAATATTGAATGCCAGGCAAATGAGCGACAGGAGGATGGCCACCACACCTACAGTGCGCCAAATGCCGTCGCTTATAACGTCAATCGCGGTTTTGAAACCTTTGTCACCCCCTGCTTTACGGGCCATCAGCAGGTTAGCCGGAAGTCCGATTACAGGAATTGCGAACCAGACCAGATTAATCAGCGGATTGTAATCTATCAGGCTAACGATTAGAACCGTAGCTGCCGTAGCAATAGTCAGTACAGCCCACAAGACCGATATACGGAGATCGGGCATGGACAGACGTTGTTTAGAGGCTTCAATCATACGGGCGATCACTTCCATGCTCTCCTGCGGAGTCAGTGTTTTTTCTTCCATAATGTGCGTTTTTAGAAGTTAATAAACCGGTTAATAACATAAACCATATTTTGAAAAAGAAAAGGAAACTATCGCGCGAGTTGGTTTCCTGATTCCTTCCGATGCAAATTTAAACAAGTTTATGTTATAAACCAAATTTCAACCTAAAAAAATTTTTTTAACGCGCCAGCCTGCGGCTACCCTCAAATTAAAGGAGGTGTATCAAAATTCTGATGCACCCCCTTCAAATATTATTCACATCGGATTATCTCAGTTTTGAAAGAATATCATCCGGATTTTGGTGCATCTGACTGAATGCAACAATCTTCTTACCAAGATCCTTGATTGAGCCGCCGATGAAGTAGACGGTATCGTCGATTATCATGAATCGGTCATGCACGTTAGTGCAATGTCTTACATCTATACGGGGATATTGGGCATTATGGCGGCGTAGGTCATTGTTTATTTGAGAATGGCGTGGGTCGGTATAGATGGTCGCAGATACTCCATCCCCACGTTTTGTCAGGACTTTCAGAATCCGGTCATCAACATAGTTGTCTATCAGCACGATTCTCCTTGTTGCCTTCCTGATTAAATCGGATATAAGCGAATATGCATCGAATATCTGCCCTTCAAAGAAAAATCCCTCAATCGGTTCGGAATCTTTATCATCAAGGCGCGACAGCACCTCTTCGAATTTCCTGTCATGTTCCGACAGATGGCGATTGAGTAGTAAGTAATTATGCTCTATGGTTTCAATCCTCTTGAACATATGCGCATTATTCATCAGGAAACTGCGCATGGCAGTAAAAGCCCTCATAATGCGGATGTTTACCTCGATTGCTGTTTTGGATCGAAGCACACTACTTAGCATGGCAACCCCATTTTCAGTGAACGCATAAGGCAGATATTTAATATTCTTTCCTCGCTCCACGTTCAAGGTCACATTTTGTGATCTTGAACTTGACGTCGCAATTTGAAATATCAAGTTCTGCGATTCCTCTTTGCTAAGTTGGAACATGAAATCCTCAGGAAATCTTTCAATATTACGTTTCACTGCTTGGTTGAGAACACGAGTTTCCACACCATACAGGCGAGCCAAGTCGCTGTCCAGCATCACCTGTTGACCACGAATCACATAAATCAGATTTTCAATTGGCACCATAGCCGCATTATCGCTATTGCCAATCGGCACTAATATATTTTTATCCTGGGATTCTTCCATGGAAATTGCATTTATCAGCGCAAAGCTACGAAATTTTATCTGTAAATCAGAAATTTAATTGAAAATCAACATCAAGGCGCCGGAGACTGAGAGACAATCTCCGGCGCTTATGCCTTTTTATATCACTTGCAATTCAGAAAGAATCAGCGGGTGGTGCGGAGGGTGATGGAGGCGGATTTAAGCGACGGGGCGGTGGCGCGTAGAACAATTTTACCGGGACGGTGGGTGCTCTTAACGATGGCCATTGCACGGCCTTTCCACGCATTGCGGTCAGTACGGTGGTAGCCCTCGGTATCCTTGATGTCGGCGCTGCCGGTGGCTTCGATGGTGCCTGCACCACTCACGTTGAATGCAATGCGGTCGGAAGCGTTGGGTACCACCCTCCCCTTGCTGTCGACAATCTCGGCGGTGACGTAAACCAGATCCTGATTGTCAGCCGCAATCACATTGCGGTCGGCCCGCAGCCTTATGGCAGCAGGTTTTCCTGCGGTCTCGATGGAGAGGTGTTCCCTCTCGACACCATCGCTGTCCACTCCGCAGGCCTGCAATGTGCCCGGCTGATAAGGCATCGTGAACACTGCCCGGAAGCCCTCGGCGCGGGTGGTGGGCATCTCCCCCACCAGCTTTCCGTCGAGATAGAGGCGCACTTTGTCGTAGTGCGAAAGCACTTCAACCTCAATCGGTTTACCTTCGTGTCCGGGCCAGGTCCATGATTCCCATGTGGGATACGTGCCCCATTGTGTCTCCTTTATTTTGCCGTAATAACCATCAGGCTCGCGCACGGCCATATAGAGCTTCACGCGGTCAGGATTATAGAGCATGTCGCGATAATACGACACAGGCTTGCGCTCGCCGATGAGGTCGATGTCGCCGCAGAACGCCGCATGCCACGGCCACTGGTCGCGATGGTAGTGCTCACCCTCGCTATCCCCTTCGTAATAGAACCGTCCGATGGCCGACTCCCCGAGATAATCGATGCCGGTCCAGACAAAATCACCTATAATATATGGGGTATCGTTTACCTTCACCCAGTTGGCAAACACATCGCGCGGATACGATTCGGTCTGCCACATCACGCGCTCGGGCACGCGCTGATGGTCCTCTTCCGATTTGTGAATCATATAATTGTAACCCACGATGTCGTGCACGGCTGCAAGCGGGTCGTAGATTTCCCAATCGCTGTCCCACGACGCGAGTGCCGATGTCACGGGGCGTGTAGGGTCAAGTGTGCGGCAACGGTCGGCAAGTTTGCGTGCAGTTGTCACAACCTCCAGCTTTTTGCGCTCCATCACCTCGTTGCCGATGCTCCAGCTCATTACCGAGGGATGATTGCGGTCGCGGAGCACCATGGCATCCACATCCTTGTCCCACCACTGGTCGAACAGCTCCGCATAGTCGTGCGGAGTCTTGCTGTCACGCCATCCGTCGAAAGCCTCGTCGATAACCAGCAGTCCCTGACGGTCACATTCATCCAGGAACGCCTCCGACGGGATGTTGTGGCTGGTGCGCACGGCATTGAACCCCGCCTGCTTGAGCAGACGCACCTTGCGTGCCTCGGCGGCATCGTAGCTGCGCGCGCCGAGCAGACCGTTGTCGTGATGCACGCAACTGCCTGTGAGCAGAAGCGGCTTTCCGTTCAGCAGGAAGCCATCCTCAGCCGAATATGCTATGGAGCGTACGCCGAAAGTCTGAGTGAATGTGTCAACCACCTTGTTCCCCTCCAGCAGCTCCACCTGCATCTCATAGAGAGCAGGCGCGTCGGGCGACCAGAGGGCAAGACATTTGGGAGCGAACCGCAACTGTGCGGCAGCCTCCGAACCGGCCGGAACAGCCACGGTTGCCGAGACCGCATCAACCTTACGCCCTTCGCCATCAAGAATTGTGGCCTTTACCGTAATATCTCCGGCACGCGGCGAGCGGTTCTCGACCGCCAGCTCAAGATTCACCGCCGATGCGTCCTCACTCACCTGCGGAGTGGTGACAAACACACTCTCAGGCCTTACGGCCACATCACCGGTGTTCAGAAGCCACACATGGCGGTAGATGCCCGAACCGGAATACCATCGCGAATTTTTCTGCGCCGAATTGTCCACATCCACCGTTATCTCATTCTCCCCGGCATGGAGATATGGCGTTATATCATAGGTGGCAGGCGAATATCCGTAAGGCCGTTTTCCGACTACGTGGCCATTCACCGCAACCTCGGCGTTCATATAGGCGCCATCAAGGCGGATGGCGGTGTGCCGCCCGTCGAGCGCCCCGGCAGGCACGTCTATGACCTTGCGGTAGACACCGCGGCCTGCAGGGAGATAGCCCCCGTCGTTACCGGGACTGGCCGAGGCGTCGAAATCATTGAGCACGCTCCAGTCGTGAGGCAGGTCAACATCGGTCCAGCCGGATTCAAGTTTTTCGCCGCGGTCATTGACCGTGAGGCGGAACTGCCAGTCATCGTCAATCAGCTGCTTGCGGCATTCGGGATTGAGCACAGTTGATGCCGAAAGCAGATATACCGGCAGGAAAAACGCGGAAAGGCAGGTGGTGAGAACTTTTTTCATCGGTATTCAGGGAGGTGATTATATGAATATGCCAGGAGGTGATTATAGGGCTTTGAGCAACATTACTTTGTCGGCGTCACCGGTTTGATTGTGCCGTCGGGATTGAACTCCATACGGTCCACGCACACCTCGCGGTGAATTCCGGGATCCTTGTCAAGGTGATTCTCATTGATGCGGTGATACACAATGCGCCATTCGTCGGTGCCGGGCAGGTTTATCACTGAATTATGGGCCGGCCCGTATATTTTCCTGTCGGGATCCTGAATCAGCACCGTGCACGGATTGGCCACTGTGATATGACCAAGCGGCGAATCGGACGTGCCGTAGGCCACATGATAGTTGGGCGAACCGGTATCATCCACCGACCACATGAAATAATACACTCCGTTGCGGAAAAACACGTATGGCGCCTCACGATAGGCATAATCCTGCAATGTGCCACCCTTGGGCGTCATCACTGTCACGGTTTCAGGCTTGACGGACAGCAGATCGTCGGCAAGCTCGGCACCTGCCATGTATCCGTTGCCCCAGTAAAGATAATATTTGCCGGACACAGGGTCCTTAAACACATCCACATCAATCTGCTGGCCGCCGCCTGTAGGTGAGTCGGTTACAATGGGGTGGCCCAGATCGGTGAACGGCCCGGCGGGATTGTCGGCCACAGCCACACCGATGGCCTTGCGGTCGGCCTCGGGCCAATGTCCGCTGTAGTAGAAATAATATTTATACCCATCACCTTCGCGGCGTTCGATTATGGCCGGAGCCCACGCGTTGCCGGTGGCCCAGAGCACCTGCTCGCTCTTGAGGTCAAGCATCACCCCTTCGTCTGTCCATGTCTGCAGATCGGGCGACGAAAACACCGTGAAATAATACCCGCCCCAGCCGGGAGTGCCATCGGTGGTGGAATATATATAATATTTGCCCGTTTTGTTGGAATACATAATTTCGGGATCGGCATGAAAGCCGGGAAGCACGGGGTTGGCAGCCTCAGCAACACAGACTGCCGACGACGCCAGCATCAGCGAAAGGAATGTCGATTTAAGGTTCATGGATAAATTCTTGTTTATAATTAAATGAAGATAGGCGTGGCTGAACCGGAAATCACGGAATCCGCAACACCTTCACTCGGTTTGCACTGACACAAATTTACGAATTTTTGGACCAATCCGAAATATCGGTGCATGGAAATCAACAGGCGCACTATATTAATGCTTGCACCGCCTTGTAGGGACATGCCTTCGGCATGTGGAACAACTCTGGTCCCATAAATATCAGCATACGCCTGCTTCACATGCCGAAGGCATGTCCCTACAAACTGGTGGATGCGATTTGGATTTACAATGAATCAGATGCAGCGGACGTTCGGCCTGATTCTGATTTTGTTCTTTTTAGTTGACAATCAGCAGATAATACAAAAAAATCGGTTGCGACGCCTCATGGGTCGCAACCAATTGAATCAAGTAATTATTAATATTGAATCGAGTAATAATTATCGCCGGAATTGTGGGTTATTTCACGGCCATCTTCATGACGTTTTTGCCCTGGCGGACAATGTAGATGCCGGCAGAGAGATGGTCGACGGTCGTCGCAACTTTCACGCCCTGGAGATTGTACACCTCAACCGGAGCGGTGAAGTCAATCTCTTTCGGATCATTGTTGTCAAAGATTGTGTCAACTCCACTCTGGTTGTTGTTTACCGTAACTTCAGCAACAGGACCGTCGGAATAGAGCGACTCGGCGATAATCCTGCAGGAATTGGCGGAAGAGTCGTCACCCTCGGCCATGGTCATGATTTCGCTCAGGTCGGCGTGGAGTGTCACAAGTCCGTTGGCATCGACGGTGGCGATGTCGGGATTTGTGGAGCGCCAGAAAATCTGCGGCAGAGTAACGCCTTCGGGATAAAGCCGGGCGGTGAGCTGGAAGGTGTCGCCCGGTTTGCCGGTGAGGGTCTTGTCACCCTCAACCTTGAGGTCGGTGGGCTCGATCATCACATGACCCTCGAACTGGAACCAGCAAAAATCCGAATTATAATATGCCTTCACGGCATCCTCACCCTGCACGTACAGGTTGCCTGTGTAGTTGCTGAAAGTGTTGTCGGGAGCGGTGGGCGGTGTCTGCGCCGTGATGCTGACGGTCTGTGCCGGGCAGAGGTCGTAAGCCTTCTCGCCGATGGTTGCGACATTATGGCCCATGATGATTGAGGTCAGATTGTTGCTGCCTGCGAAAGCCGATGCGCCTATGGTCTCTACCGACGGCGGCAGTATAACCTCAGTCAGAGCTGTGCAGCCGCTGAAAGCCTCGTCGCCGATAGTTGTCAGGCTGTTGCCGAGAGTCAAGCTCGCGAGTTTGGAAGCCTCCTTAAACTTGGCAGCCGGTATTTCCGTCACTGAATTTCCTATAGTAAGGCTCTCCAGATTATTGAAACCCAGATTCAGGCTTTCCAGCGGACGGTCGCATGAGAGACTTCGGGTAGAGATGGTAGAGAATCCGTTAACACCATCGAAGACTATAGGCTTAGGACCGTAAGCGAATGTCAGGTTCTTGATAGATATGTCGGCAAAAGCAGTTTTGTCGATGTAGGTGACATTCCCCGGAATTTCTAAAGTTGTGCAGCTGCCACAGTTAAAGAATGCGCACACGCCAATGCTTTGCAATGCTTCGTTGAATTTGACAGATTTTAATGCTCTATTCCAATAGAACGCATAGTCTTTGATTGCAGCTACGGATTCGGGAATGACCAGATTTTCAATCATTTCGCCATTCAAGTAAAGACGTTTGGAATAAGTCGCAGGATTAGAATATGCGTTCCCGAAATCGATGTTACACCATGCACATAGGTCTGAAATGTGCACATTCTTGCACTTGAAATCTTTGAAAGCGTCGATTCCAATCGATTGCAATGTGGAAGGGACGTTGAGGACTTCTGTGGTTCCCGAAGAATTAAAAGCCTTTTCACCAATCGATTTCAACCCTTCATTTAGAGTAACTGTTTTTAATTCCCATGCGTCGGAGAAAGCATAATCGCCGATGGTCTCTACGCTGCCGGGAATTTCTATGTTGGTAAGAGAACTGCAATATTCGAATGCATGGTTGCCGATAGTCTGTACTTTGCCGGGAATTACGATGCCAGTAAGAGAACTGCATTTGGCAAATGCATGGTTGCCGATAGCCTCGACCGTCTCAGGAATTGTCAGCTCAGATATGGTGGTCTGGGCAAAAGCGTAGTCACCTATGATGTGGGAAGCATTGCGACTGTTGAAAGTGACTGTAGCGAGATTTGAACATCCCTTGAAGGCATTGCAGCCTATGCCGTCAACATAATAGCGGACATTGGTGCCGTTGTCAGAGACAGTGAAACGCTCAGGAATTGTGACTTCGGTCAATGACGAATAATCGCCGGGAATTACTACCGCCAAGTTCTTATCTTCCTTCGTCTTGCCGGGGATGAGCATATATTTCAAATTGCCGGTCTCGTATGTCTGGCCTGCGGCCTCCGAATCGCCGATTCGAAAATCTTTGAAAAGAGTCCAGTTGCTGGCAAGATAATCAGTAGCACCCTCTACGGGCACTGATAAAGCAGCAGTATCATACAGGCCATCAAATGAATTGTCGTCCATTACCGGCGGATTTATAGGCGTGGCTTTAACCGAGGTCAGTCCGGTGCAGTACTCGAAAGCATGCTCACCGATTTTGGTGACGGATTTGGGGATGACATATTCACCTTCGAGGGAAAGAGGCGCAAAGTAGATGGCTTTCTTCTCCGGCCCGAAAACAAAGCCGTCTTCGATTATCGCCCCTTCTCTCGGATATTCAATCTCAATTCTTGCGGATGAGAGCCGGGATAATCCGGAAGGATAGGCTAATTTTTTCAGGCCCGAGCAGCTTAAGAAAGGATAGCTGCCGATTACGATGACGGACTCGGGGATGATTACCGATGTCAGGCTGTTGCATTCGTAGAAAGCATTCTCGCCGATTTCGGTGACGGAGTTGGGGATAATCACCGAGGTCAGGCCGATGCAGTATTCGAAGGCATTTTTGCCGATTTCGGTGACAGATCCGGGGATGACATATTCGCCTTCTAAAGAAAAAGGCGCAAAGTATATGGCTTTCTTCTCAGGTCCGAAAACAAACCCATCTTCGATTATCGCTCCTTCCCTTGGATATTGGATAGAACCAGCTTTGTAGAACGGTTTGTCTAATCCGGAAGGATAGGCTATTTTTTTCAGGCCGGAGCACTCGGCGAAAGCCTTGTCGCCGATTGTGGTAACGAACGGGGGGATGATATAGTCGCCTTCAAGAGAAGGAGGCGCGAAGTATATGGCGTTCTTCTCAGGGCCGTAGACGAAACCATCCTCTATTATTGAGCCTTCTCTCGGATATTCAATGGCAATTCCATCGCCGAACGGATTGGATAATCCGGAAGGATATGCCGATTTTTTCAGACCGGTGCAGAAGTTGAAAGCATCCCCGTCAATCCTGGTGACAGAATTGGGGATGAGCACCGAGGTCAGGCCACGGCAATCGTGAAAAGCCATGTTACCGATTGTGGTGACGGAGTTGCCAATGGTTACCGATGTCAGGCCTGTACAGGTGTGGAAAGCAGAGCTGTCGATTATGGTGACGGATTCTGGTATGATTACTGATGACAGGCTGCCGCAGTAGCCGAAAGCCATGTCGCCGATTTTGGTGACCGAATTGCCTATGGCTACCGACCTCAGGTTGGTACAGGAGTGGAAAGCATAACCCTCGATTTCGGTGACGGCATCAGGGATGGTCACCGAGGTCAGACCGGTGCAATGGCGGAAAGAGCCGTATCCGATTGTGGTGACGGAGTTGCCAATGGTTACCGATGTCAGGCCGGTGCATTCGGAGAAAGCTAAGCCGCCGATTGAGGTAACTGCCTCGGGAAGGGTCAACGAGGTCAAGCCTGTGCATTCGTAGAAAGCATACCTGCCGATTGTGGTGACGGTCTCGGGGAGGGTCAACGATCTCAGGTCTTCACAGCCGTAGAAAGCCTTGTCGCAGATTTTGGTGACGGAGTTGCCCAAGAACATCGAGGTCAAGTGACAGCCTTCGAAAGATCTGCTGCCGATTGTGGTTACGGACTCAGGGATGGTCAACGATGTCAGGGGGTTGTGGTAAAAAGAGCCGAATCCGATTTCGGTTACGGTATATTCCACACCTCCATTTTTTGCAACAGAGGGGATAATCAACTCTCCGGTTATGTAATTACCCCTTTCTACGTAACTGCCGTTGGGGCCTTCTGTTCCTGACTTCGTCATACAGGTTTTAGCATCCTCGCTGATAACGGTGTAGGTCACCGTCTGGCCTTTGTACGTGTATTCAAAGTCACGGGCGATGCCGGGTAATGCCACAAGCACTCCCAACATGAAAAGTAAAAATTTCTTCATTGCATTTGATTGTGTTAATTGATTGTTTGTCAGTTGTGTTTTTTCGTTACGGAGGCATGTAGCTTTTTATAATAGCTGCACAACAGGCCATGCCGATAGTTGCTACCACCGGCCCACTTGTGGATATACGAAAGTTTAATTAAATGAAAAAAGCGTGAGAGCCGTACCCGATGCTCATTCCGCAATTCGAGGCTCTGGCATGTGCCCATCCAAGTGGAACGAGCAACGCGGAGCCTCACGCCGTATGATACATATGCAACATGGCATATGCTCGCGCATACACCCGTGCCGATGATTATCATACCCGAAAGGCGCCTATCGTTGCCGTATCCTTGACTGTGATTGAAGTTGCTAAGTTCTGTGTGGCCAAGAACAAGCGCGATAAACGCTTTTATTATGTCAATGCACCCCGCCGCTTCGCCCATATCGGACTCCGCAGCGATATGCCATCGCAAAGTTATAAAAAAGTTTTTTCGAGCTGTAATTTTTAACCCTAAAATTTCACCCCTGCATCACCATTGGATAACAGACGTTCCATCAATTTGTAGGGTCGCGACCTGTCGCGACTGCAACCCCTGGTAACGCGTTCACTCACCTGCCACATCACGCCTGCAGTCGCGACAGGTCGCGACCCTACAAGCACCCGGATGCACAGACCGTGCGCCCGTTGAATTACATTGCCAATATTTCGGTTTGTGCTTTTGTATCCAGTCTTTTTCCGTTTCATATCGCGGAGATTTACGAATTTTGTCCCATTATTTCCCTCTCTCACCCCTTTATCGGATAAAAAAAGCGCTAACTTTGCAACACCATGAATAATAAGACCATCACATTTCTTGCCGCTGCCATTCTGAGCGCGGCATCCGCATCGGCCGCTCCCGACACCGCCAAGGAGGCGGCAAAGGTGCGCGGCATCATAGCCAAAGTAAACAACCACTGGCAACAGACCAATCCGCCGGAGACACGCTCCTTCTGGGACAACGCCGCCTATCACACCGGCAATATGGAGGCGTACTTCCTCACCGGCAACGAGGAGTGGAAGAACTACTCGGAGCGGTGGGCCGAATATAACGAGTGGAAAGGCGCCAAAGGCACCGACCGTTCGCGCTGGAAATACGACTACGGCGAGACTGACGACCATGTGCTGTTCGGCGACTGGCAGATATGCTTCCAGACGTATGCCGACCTCTACCGCATTCTCCCCGACGACCGCCTCATACGCCGTGCGCGCGAGGTGATGGAATATGAGATGTCGACACCGCGGAACGACTATTGGTGGTGGGCCGACGGACTTTACATGGTGATGCCCGTGATGACCAAGATGCACCGCATCACCGGCGACAAGAAATATCTCGACAAGCTTTACGAATACGTCCTGGTGAGCGACAGCATAATGTACGACCCGGACGAGGCGCTTTACTACCGCGACGCCAAATATGTGTATCCGGCCCACAAAAGCGCCAACGGGAAGAAAGATTTCTGGGCGCGCGGCGACGGATGGGTGCTTGCCGGACTGGCAAAAGTGCTCAAGGACGTGCCGGCCGACTGGGAACACCGCCCGTTCTTCACCGACAAATATGTGCGCATGGCCGATGCTGTGGTGAAGCTGCAGCAACCCGGCGGCTACTGGTCGCGCTCCATGATGGACGAGGCGCACGCTCCCGGCCCCGAGACCAGCGGCACGGCATTCTTCACCTACGGGCTGCTGTGGGGCATCAACAACGGCTATCTGAACGATGCCAGATATCTTGATGCAGCTAAGAAAGGATGGAAATACCTCTCGGAAAAGGCCTTGCAGCCCGACGGCTCGGTGGGCTACGTGCAGCCCATCGGCGAGAAAGCCATACCGGGGCAGGTGGTGGATGTGCGTTCCACCTCGAATTTCGGCACCGGGGCATTCCTGCTTGCCGCCTGCGAGTATGTACGCTATCTTGAAAGGCTCCATAACGCCGACCGCGACTACTGGGCCTCGCTTGCCTACAACATGGCTGCCCCCGTGCTCAGCAACATGGCCGAGGGCACACTGCAGAAAAACATGCTCGTGGAAGTGAGCCCCAACTGGGACGGCCGCGACATTAAGGTGACATACATGGAGGCTTTCGGGCGCCTTATGGCCGGCATTGCCCCCTGGCTCTCCCTGCCTGACGACGACACCCCCGAATGCACACAGCGCAAGCAACTGCGCCAGTGGGCGCTGGCAAGCTACCGCAACGCCGTCGACCCCGACAGTCCCGACTGTCTGCTATGGAGCGGACAGGGGCAGGCACTGGTGGATGCCGCCTATGTGGCCGAATCGTTCCTGCGCGCCTACGACGCGCTGTGGGTTCCGCTCGACGACATCACGAAACAGCGGTACATCGAAGCTTTCAAAGGGTTGCGCAGAATCGACCCGCCCTATACCAACTGGCTGCTCTTCTCCTCCACCATCGAGAGTTTTCTGGCGAAGACCGGAGCCGATTGCGATGAATACCGCGTGAACTCGGCCATAAGGAAAGTGGAGGAATGGTACACCGGCGACGGATGGTATGCCGACGGCCCGGTGTTCGCGTTCGACTATTACAGCAGTTATGTGTTCCACCCCATGTATCTGGAAACCCTGCAGGCCATGATTGACTCCGGCCGCTACACCCGCATCCATTATAAAAAACATTACGACCGCGCCCTGAAACGCGCGCAGAAGTTCAGCATCGTGCTCGAGCGGCTCATTTCGCCCGAAGGCACATTCCCCGTGTTCGGGCGCTCCATCCCCTACCGCATGGCCGCCATGCAGCCGCTGGCGCTGATGTCATGGTATGGCCGACTGCCCGTCGGGCTAACCGACGGCCAGGTGCGTGCCGCTCTTACGGCCGTGATGCACCGCATGTTCGACGGCAAGGAGAATTTCAATGAAAAGGGCTTTCTCACCATCGGTTTCACCGGACGGCAGCCGAACGTGGCCGACTGGTACACCAACAACGGCTCGCTCTACATGACCTCGCTTGCGTTCCTTCCGCTCGGACTGCCCCCCACGCACCCCTTCTGGAGCGACGCCCCCCTGGCATGGACCTCACAGAAAGCCTGGGGAGCGCAGCCGTTCCCCAAGGACCACCAGTGGAAAGATGAAATCCGCACCCACGACCTTTTCTGATTCCCCACATGAAAAAATCCTGCATCGTACTTCTGGCCATGCTGCCCGCATATGCCGCAGCCTTTGCCGGAAACACTCCGGCCGCCACTGAAAGCCGTCTTGTTCCGGTGGCTCCGGCCTACAGCGCCACATCGGTGAATACGGCTGTGTTCAGGGCCAACTCGGTCACCACACACGGCAACACCCAGTACACCTGCTTCTACGACCCCGACGGCTATGTGACCATAGGGCGGCGCCATCTCGATTCGGACAAATGGGACGTGCGGCGCACCCAGTACAAAGGGAATGTGGCCGACGCACACAATGTGATTTCCATGGCAGTGGACGGCGACGGCTACCTGCATCTGTCGTTCGACCACCACGGCCATCCGTTAAAGTATTGCCGGAGCGTGGCACCCGATTCGCTCGCACTCGGGCCGCTGGAGCCGATGACGGGCAACGGCGAGGAGGATGTGACCTATCCGGAATTCCATACTCTGCCGTCGGGCGACCTGCTGTTTGTCTACCGCTCCGGAGCATCCGGGCGCGGCAATATGGTGATGAACCGATACAATCTGGCAACACGCCGCTGGCACAGAATCCACGATGTACTGATTGACGGCGAGGGGGAGCGCAACGCCTACTGGCAGCTATGCACCGACAGCGCGGGCGGCATCCATCTTTCGTGGGTGTGGAGGGAGACATGGCTCGTGGAGACCAACCACGACCTCTGCTACGCCTACTCGCCCGACGGGGGCCAATTCTGGCAGCGCAGCGACGGTACACCCTACGCCCTGCCCATCACCATGGCCACGGCCGAAGTGGCCATGCCGATTCCGCAGAACTCCGAACTTATCAACCAGACATCTATGACGGCCGACAGCAACGGCCATCCGCTCATTGCCACATACTGGCGCGAGGCAAACGATTCCATACCCCACTATCGCCTTGTAAGTCACGACGGCACGGGATGGAGAATGGAGCGCGTGGTTGAGCGGCACACACCCTTTTCACTTTCGGGCGGCGGCACAAAGATGATTCCGATTGCACGCCCGCGCGTGGTGAGCGACGGCCATGAACTGTACTACATTTTCCGCGACGCCGAACGTGGCAGCAGGGTATCGGTGGCCACACGCACGGAGGGGGAAAAACAATGGCGCGTGACAGACCTTACGGATTTCAGCGTGGACGCCTGGGAGCCGACACTCGACAACGAGCTGTGGCGCAACCGCGGGCAGCTGCACATCTACGTGCAGAATGCATCGCAAGGCGACGGCGAGACCCTCACTACCGCCCTTCCCCAACCCGTATATATCCTCGAAGTGAAGCGCTGAAAAAGCGCCCCGCCGAGTTACAAGTGCAGCATCAACGTGTAGGGTCGCGACCTGTCGCGACTGCAACAATGCATAACGCACCTGAACATCAGGCATTCACCAGCTACATCACGCCTGCAGTCGCGACAGGTCGCGACCCTACAACCAACGGGCACCCGGATGCACAGACCGGGTGCCCGTTGGTTTTCATTACTGACGTTCCAGGCGATGTCTGTTCAGGATATTTTGGTTAAATCTTGTTAATTTTGAGATTTTGTTGCATTTTCCGTTTTGGCCGATTTAACAGAAATTTATATACCCATTAATTCATTGTCAACTAAACGAAAGCGCTCTTTTAATTGGAAAGGACGCTTTCTTTTTTCGCAAAAATTTAACACAATCACCCCCCCCATTTAAAAAACATTAACATTTGGCCGATTTTGCTGCCTAAATAATTTAAGATAAATTCGCGCCTAACAAGTGAACATCACACAAACACCGATCCCTGCCGCAGGATAAAAACACAGTGTCCGCCCCGTTGATTTCGGCACCCGGGCAAATTCAAATGCGGCGATCCGGCATCGCTCTTACGCAAGTAAGGCTCTTGACGAACCCCGGGTCTGTTTTGTAGAGATTTATAGCGATTATTTAACTTACATACATTCGACGGCCACACTGAACCATGCAGACGGCCGTGACTTGATTTAACGACATGAAACGCATTCTTGCACTTCTGATGCTTGTCATCGAAGGGTTTGGCTTTATGCTGCATTCCCAGCCCGTGGCCGTTAAGACCAACGCACTGGGATGGGCCACCACAACTATCAATGCCGGTGTGGAAATGGCGGTGGCTCACCGTCAGACCATCCAGGTGTTCGGTGCCCTCAACCCGTGGACATTCTCAGGCGAACGCCGCGCCCGCTTCTGGGCGGCACAGCCCGAATGGCGCTACTGGCTTTGCGAACGCTTCAACGGACACTTCTTCGGCATCCACGCTCTGGGCGGAGAATACAACGTGAAAAACATCGACGTGCCGTTCGGCATTCTGCCTGAGACGGAACACGGCCGCCACTACGAAGGTTGGTATGTGGGCGGAGGCATCACTTACGGCTACCAGTGGATGCTTTCAAAGCACTGGAACATCGAGGCATCGATCGGTGTGGGCTACCTCTACTCGCCCTACAAGCTCTACGGGCGTTGCGACCGCTGCCTCGACCGCGACCACCGCAATTACGTCGGCCCTACAAAAGCCGCTCTGAGCATCCTCTACATCTTCTGACCCCATCCATCAAGCAACACTCATGAAACGCAACATAGCAATGGCAGCTCTTGTGAGCTGCGTGGCAACTTTTGCACACACCGGAACCATGAACAATGCCGACGCCGTCCGCGCCCTACGCATCGACACGGGCAAAGTGGGCGACCGCATGCACCTGCAGATGGTGCTTGACTTCGATTCGCTCAACATCGAACCGAACCGCCGCATCATCTTCACTCCCCTGCTCATCGGCGAGAACCCGACAGATACAGTGACATTCAGCGAAGTGATGGTGAACGGACGCCGCCAGCACATCTCCTACGAGCGCACACCCGAAGGATTCACCGGCACGGAGCTGCGGCGCGTGAACGGCACCGAACAGCGGCTGAGCTACAGTGATTCGGCACCCTACGAGGAATGGATGCAGTATGCCACGCTCTATCTGGTCAACGACCTCTGCGGATGCGGCAATGTGCTCGACCGCGGGCGCCGCGAACTTGCCGTGATCGACCACCGCCCCGCGCCCGAACCGGTGTTCCAGCCTCTCACATGCTTTGTCACCCCGGCTGTGGAGGCCGTGAAGATGCGCAGCGAACGCGGAAGCGCATTCATCGACTTTGTGGTGAACCGCACCGAGATACGCCCCGACTACCGCAACAACACCTCCGAACTGCAGAAAATCACCTCGACCATCGACCTTGTGAAAAATGACCCCAACGTGTCGATTACAACGATAAAAATCCACGGATATGCTTCGCCCGAAGGCACATACGCCAACAACCGCCGGCTGGCCGAAGGGCGTGCGGCATCGCTTGCCGACTATGTGAACCGCCTTTACAGCTTCCCGGCCGGAACCATGCAAGTGGAATCAACCCCCGAGGACTGGGAAGGACTGCGTCGCTATGTGGCCGACTCGCTCCAGCTCGACCACAAGGATGAGATTCTTGCCATAATCAATAACAACGCCATTGCACCCGATGCCCGCGAATGGCGCATGAAATCGCGCTATCCGCAACAGTACAGGATGCTGCTGGCCGAGGTATATCCCGCACTGCGGCATTCCGACTACGAGGTGGACTATGTGGTTCGTCCGTTCAATCTGGAGGAGGCGCGCCAGATGCTCAAGGAGAATCCACGCCTGCTCAGCCTGCACGAGATGTTTATGGTGGCACAGAGCTACGAACCGGGCAGCCCCGACTATAACGAGGTGTTCGAGGTGGCCGTGCGCCTCTTCCCCTCCGACCCCGTGGCCAACCTCAACGCCGCCATCACGGCCTTCAACCGCCACGACATCCCCGCCGCCGAGCGCTATCTGGCCAAAGCCGGCAACCAGCCGCAGGCCGATGAAGTGCGCCGTGCCATCGAGGCATCCAAAACCGATGCTGAATAAGGCTCTTACAGAGATTATATACAATTTACTTCATATTCATCTTTAACTTTATTTTTATGAATCTTAAATCCATCTTTTCAGTTGTCGCACTGTCGGCTCTGATGGTCGGCTGCTCCTCGGACGATCTGACCAACGAACCGGGCGCAGTTGAAACTCCCGCATCGGGCGAAACCATGACCGGTTACCTCAATGTCAACATCAACCTCCCGACCGTAAGCGCCAACGGCGCCCGCGCACTTGATCAGTCGAACGACCAGTTTGATGACGGTGAACCTTCGGAATATGCCGTGAACTGTGCACACCTCGTTGTGTTCGACACTGACAATGAAGCTACAGCAAAAGTTGTGGGCGTATTCTCGTTCACCGACCTGAAACCGTGGAACACCGATGCATCCACAACCGACAATATCACAAGCTCCGCTGAATCTGTTATCAAGGTTCAGGTGACTAAAAGCGACAATAATTTGGGTGCTCTCGTCGTGCTTAACGACCCTGCAGCAGAAACTCATTTCAGAAATAAAACATTCCAGTCGCTGTTTGAGGATGGTCCAATAGTAGACCTGACTGCCATGCAGAATGCAAAAGGTTTTGTCATGACCAACGCTCCGCTTTACGAAAACAATACCGCAAAGACTCTGGTGTCAGTTCTTCCAAGCTCTATCTGCAACTCTCCTCAGGAAGCGCAACAGTCGCCGGCCATAGACGTTTTTGTTGAGCGCGGCGTGGCGAAAGTCAACGTTACAACCAGCGCAACGCTCAAGAACGAAATTGAAATCAACAATACAACCTACAAAGCCGAAGTTCTGGCTTGGGGACTTGATATCACCAACCAAAAATCCTATCTCGTGCGCAACGTCTCGGATTTTGACACATGGAAGGCATACGCCAAAGGTGCTCGCTTCTACAGCAATGACTCCAAACGTATCTACTGGGCCATCGACCCGAACTATACCAACGGTTCGGGAGAAGATGCTTATATCGCAGACAACTTCAACAAAATTTCAGAAAACGATGTGACCAATGCAGCCGATGTCACTGCGCCTGTCTACATTCTTGAAAACACATTTGATGTAGCCAACCAGATGCGCACACGTTCCACACGAGCCATTATCAAGGCCACATTCGCGCCCAAAGGCCAGGATCCTAAAACTTTCTACACAATTGGTTCTGCCAATACTATTTATACCAAGGACCTGATGCAGACCTTTATCAAAGGTCAGGCCGTAAACCTCCTTACAGGAAAAAACGACGCATCCAAATACACATTCGCCACTAATACATCCGTATCCAACACCGCTGGTGCACATACTATTGGAGCACAGGACATTCTGTATGATGGTGCCGTTTTATCATCTGATGAGGTTAAAAAACTCAACGATGCCATAGGTACAATCAACACATACAAGGATGGCATCTGCTACTATGTGGCCCGCATCCAGCACTTCGGTGAAAAATACACAAAATGGAATCCCGGAGATCCCACTTATGGTCAGGACAAGGACGCGACTGCAGCCGCCAACAATTATCTCGGCCGCTACGGAGCTGTCCGCAACAACTGGTATGAGCTTCAGATTTCCGATATCAAGAATCTCGGCAACCCGACAATTCCCACCGCTCCTGATACCCCCGATGACGAGGATTACTATTACATCTCGTTCAAGGTAAACATCCACTCGTGGGCTAAGCGCGTGCAGAACGTGATTCTCTAAAAACGTGAAAATCTAAGAAAAGGGATTATATCATAACATAACATCAACGACGGGGCGCCCGCACAGGGCTATGCCTACCGGACGCCCCGTTCTTTAACTAAAGGACCAAGAATCCAGAATCAACCAATCAGCAATGACAGCCAAACTATCCATACTTTCGGGGTTGCTCTGCCTGGCGGCGGCCGGACTGAGCGGATGCTCCCTGATGCACGACGATCTTGAACCCTGTCCGTCGGGGGTTGACCTGAAGTTCGTCTACGACTACAATATTCAGCGTGCCGATATGTTTCCCGACCATGTGGGCAGTGTGACTGTCTATGTGTTCGACCAGAACGGCCGCTACATCACCCAGCAGGAGGATTTCAACACCGCCGCCGAACGTCCCCTGGCCTCACACGACTACCGGATGCACCTCGACCTGACACCCGGCACCTACCAGTTCATCGCACTGGCACATCAGAAGAGTGTGGACGAATGCCTCGCCTCGAAAGGAGCGAAGTACCGCCGCACCGACATGATCCCCTCTCAGCACTCCCTCTCCGACCTCAAAGTAACTCTCGACCGCATAAACGCCGAGGTGCGCAACGAAGGCGTTCACCTCGACACCCTGTGGCACGGAATGAGTGCCACCCCGCTCGTGGTGCGCGACATGGAGGCGGCCCAGCAGACCATCAGCCTCATGCGCAACACCAAGAACCTCACCGTGAGCCTGCACGAACTCGACGACCGCGCAGGCATCATCCCATCCGACTACGAAATAAAAATCACCGCGGCCAACGGCGTAATGAACCACGACAATTCGCCCGCTGCCGACGAGACACTTACATATACCCCCTACGCCGTGTGGACAACCGAGTTCCCCTCGCCCGAAGAGCAGGAAGCCAACAATCTGCCGGTGCAGGAACGCACGGCCCACGCTGCGCTGAGTTTCAACCGCATCATGCACCGGAGCGCACGCGGCGGGGATGGCTCCGATGCCCTGCTCACCATCTACAACAAACGCTCGCAGAAAACAGTGGCCACCATCGACCTGGCCGACTGTCTGGCTCAGGGACGTGGTGCCTTCGAATATCTGCACTACTCGCCGCAGGAATTTCTCGACCGCGAGTACGACTACAAACTCGACTTTTTCCTGAAAGGCGACACCTGGCAATACATTGACCTTTCAATCTCCATCCTCTCCTGGAGCAAACGCATTCAGCGCGTCTCGTTCGAATAATCACAAGCCGCGCCCACTCAAATCAAATAACGCTGAAAGCCGCGCATCATCATCACCTACCAATCACCATGATTTCAATGATTCGACGATTTGGAATGTCAGCAGCACTGGCCATCATGACCGGATGGCTGCTCACAGCCTGCTCCGACAGCTACGTCGACTCGCTGCCCGCGCCCCAGCCCGGCACAATAACAATCTGTCTGGGGGCTCCGGCGCAGGGAAGCCGTGCCGATGCCGCCGACTCGCCCGACGACCTTTCGCCTGCCACAGCCGACGAACGCACCATAACGGACCTGCGCTATTTCGCATTCCCCTCCAATCCTGATGCACCCGGAGCCGTGACACTGAAAGGGACACTCCTGCCCCCCTCGGCCGACGAGATGGCCAACGAGCGATACAAGGAATATGTGGTGCGCGATGTGGAGCCCGGTTCCTACCGTGTGTATGTGGTGGCCAATATGCCGCAATGTGCCACAGTGGGCAGCGAGGAGGAACTGAAAGCGTTGCGCCTCACCTACTCCCCCACCGAACTGCCCCGGCCGGGCCGCCTCCCCATGATCTACGAGCCTGTAGCCGAAACCGTGGTGGACCCCGGAGGCACGGTGGTTACGGCCAACCTGCAGTTCACCTGCGTGAAAGTGCGCTACAACCTGATTTTCGACAAAGAGAACAACCAGAACACACAAGATGCCTTCGGCAACTGCGGACTGATCATCAAGGCCGTGAACGGCCAGAAGCTTTCAGAGGAAACCCCATTGGTGCTCGGTGCGCCAATGAGCGGCATCACAAGCACCGACAACACATTCAACGCGCCGCTCACGCCGGGGCGTTACTTCGCCTCGTGGACCCGCAACGACAATGCCGGCGGCGACGAGGATGTGATAGCCGACACCGAGGGCGTGCCGGCCTCCTATGCATCGAAATGGGTGTACCAGGGCACACTCTATCTGCCCGAGCGCTACACCGGCAACAATGAGGGACAGAGCGAACTGACCATTGAGGCCGTGGTGGTGAGCGGCACACACAGCCCGAAGGCCGACGGCACCGTCGACCTGAGCAGCATCCCTACCGGCCCGGTGAACACCTACACCATCCATCTGGGACACGCCAACGGTCAGGACCAGCCGCGCCAGTTTCCGCGCGGCACCTACTATGAAATCATCGGTCAGATTGAGACCACGGAATTCACCGAACTGCAGGCCGACGTGAAAGTGAGCGACTGGGTGCCAGTGCCGATGGCTCATACCGGCCACACCACTCTGACCGTCGACAAAACCGTGGCCATAGTGACCTCCATTGAAACAGACTCCATACATTACACATCGAATGCGCCCGAGGTCGTAATGGGCTGCGACGCCACCATCGACGGCCAACCCGTGATAGTCCAGTACGAACAGGACTCCCGGCGCCGCGTCATCAAATTCCGCATAAATCCGGCCATCCCGATAGGAAAATTCGTGGTAGGCTCGGATCTTCCGCCCAGGGGGCGCACCAAAATCTGGATTCAGGCCAACCATGTGCGCAAATATCTTGACGTGACCTACAATGTGGAGCCGCTCTTCGAGGTGGAACCTGAGGAGGTGACCATCAGCTGGCTTGAGGGCCAAAATAACGATCCGACATATACCAAGACATTCCGCTTCCAGACCAATCTGGGCGGCATTCAAGGGGTCGACTTCCCCGTGGTTCTGACCAAAGGTTCGGCTCAGATAAAGCTTGAATGCGCCGATCCGGCCGCAGCCGTAGGCACGTTCACCGCCACGGCGCTGTGCAATCCCGGCACCACCACGGCTTTCAGCCTCAATCTTTCACCCCGCGACGGCAGCCACCAGGAGATGGCCAAGACTTTGACCATAAGAGTGAAACCACCACTGGGCGACTACCGCATATATTTCCGCGCCATCAATGACAACCAGGGCGGGAACGATTGGAAAGACGCTGAATTCAATGCTGTTGCAACCGAAGGTGGCGCAAACAACTGGCAAGACGGTTGGAATGGTGCCCACAAATTATACTGCTACACCCAGATGGGCGAGACTGACAAAGGCAACATCCCCGAATATTATGTGTGGGTATTTACCGATTATTCCATCTATATCAATAACAAGAAGGAGAGATGGCCGGGTGATGATATGCAACCCGATAATACCAATACCGGATGGTACTACCTGAACATGGCTCACGACAAAAAAGCCACGAACGAGCAGGACAAATCAACAAAAACCATCCGTCCGGGAGAAACCCTGATGATATTCAACTCAGGAGCAAATGGTCAACACCGCCACCGCTGCTCGCACCACCTTGACCCGGGCATTCAGTTATTCGACTATGAGGACCGCGAGGGCTGGGTGCTTTATGACCCGCTATGTGCGCCATATTATCGTGTGTACGATGAGCGTCCGGAGATTGTCAACGCCACCTACGACGTCTATACCCAGAAAATGCTGAAGAAATGGGAGATAAGATATGGCGTATATGACTACAACAGTAATACAGAGGTTACGACCCCCTACAGCATCTACTGCAATAACCTATCCCATACAGTCGAGACCATTGATGGCGTGACAATGTACCACTATCCGTCGGTGTTCAAGGCTCCGGCAGGCGATCTGGCCAAGAGCATAGTTTATTACTTCGAGGACGGAACTTCTACCACCATTTTCGGTGGTGAAAACTTCGCCACGTCCGATGATACCGCCCGAGGCTACTGCTACTGGAAAGACAACAAATGGACATGGAGCCGCACGCCAATGCATGTGGAACAACCAGCCATGCGCCGAGTGTATCTTAAAAATTTCGACAATTGGCCAACGCCATATATGCATTATTGGGTACTGGAAAACAATAAAGATAGCACCACATGGCCGGGAGTGGCCATGAAGCGGCTTGAGCCAGACAGCCAATGGTGGTATCTTGACATTGAATTGAAATATAATATGATTATATTCAGCAACAACGGGTCAGATCAATCGGGTAATACACCTATCGGTTCAGGAACAGAACCGACTTATCGTAACAACGAAGGGGGCGTCATCGATGACCGGCCATAAGCGGCAGGATACGCCGGAACCAGTTTCAGCATGGATAAATTCAGAACGATGAAACCAAGCATAATCAACATATTGCTCTGCTGCATGCTCCTCGCAGGATGCAGCGACGACACTTCGCAGTGGCTCGAACCGGAGCTGCGCGACGCCGACAGCGTGAAACTGACGCTGCGGTTGCCGGGCTTCAAAACCGGTTCACGCGCAGCCACCGTTGACGACTGCGCCATAAACGCACTGGCAGTGGTTTTTATTGACAATAAAGGCAACTACCTGTCGGAAGCAACAGTAGACCAATCGCAGATCACGGGCAGCGGCGCCACCTATGAGGTGACTCTGCCTATAGCCTCCGATGCGGCAGCAGTGCAGCTTGTGGCAAACTACGAAGCGTCGCTGGGCGCCGACGCCACCACCGTCGGGATGACCGGTGACCCTGGCAGCCGCGCCGACATAGTATTTTTCGGCTCGGCCACGCTTGCCGAACTGCAGACCGACAACCCTTCGGTGACGCTGACACGCTCGGTGGCACGCACCGAACTGACCTCTAATGCCCCGGGGTTCACCGTTGAGCAGGTGAAATTCTATGGCACCCCCTCAAGCGGACTGGTTGGCTCAACCGACCTTACAGCCCCTGCCCTACCCACAGGCGTAACCTACTCCGCCGGCGGCGTGAAGATGGCTGCCGACGGCACACCGCACTACCACTACGAGGCTGCGGCCGGCAAATGTTTCCTCATTATTAAAGGAACATACCAAGGCACAGAAGGATGGTACAAGGTTGGATATGTCCCCTCGGACACCGACGGAGATGCCGCCGGAGATGAGATTGCCCTGCTGCGCAACCATCGCTATATCTTCACCATTACGGACGTGAACAACTGCGGCTGGCCCACGGAGGAGGAAGCCGTGGCTTCTCGCCCCGACAACCGCATGACCACCGAACTGCACGACGATAACGCTACAATCTACAACATCATAGCGTGCCGCGACTATCTGCTCGGCGTAAGCCCCGATGTAAAGGTGGCCTGCGACGGACGCTCCACCGAAGTGAAACTCGTGACCTCCTACACCCCAGCCAAGGAGGGCGACCCACAGTACACCGTCAGCATCCCCGAGGAAACCAACGACTGGCTTACCGGATACACGCAGACGGCCTCGACCTCCGTGGAGGAGAGCGCCACACAGAGCCCGTGCACCGAATACACCCTCACGTTCGACCTGACGGCCAACGACCGCTCGGAGAACCCGCGCGAAGCGGTGGTGACCATCCGTTCGGGCGACCTCATGCGCACCGTGCGCATCACTCAGGAGGGCACCGACTTCAAGCGCGACGCCACGCGCCGCGTGATGATCCACAACCTTGAAAACCACGCCGAGAGCTACGACTATTTCGACTTCGTGGACAACGAACTACAGGGAGCCACGGAAGAGGATATGCGCGTGGCCCGCAATAACGGCCTGCATTTCCGGGTGTACAACAATCAGTATTACTACACCATACCCTTCAAGGAGGGCGACACCGGCGAGATTCTGAATGGCTCCAAACACATCAGCCTCACCCATGTAGGCTCGAACTGGGAGGTGCGCTGCACCGACACGAAGAACTACGCCATGTGGACCGCCCAGATCCGCATCACCAACCGCGGCGCGGCCCGCAACGACGTGGTGACGGTGACCTACGACGTGTTCCACCGCGGACTGTTCCACCGCCTCACCGGCGCCTACCAGATTCCGGGTCCCGACGAGAGCGCCGAGCGCACGGGATGGTTCTACTATGAGCAGGTACGTGTAAACGTTAACGATCAGGACTATTACGTGCTCGACCGCGACATGGCAGCCACCGGCAACCGCTTCTACTCGCCCGACGGCTTGCAGTCGCGCGGCAACATCGGCTCGCGCGGCGGGTATTTCAAGATAGCCGAACGCAAATCGGACACCCACCTCATAGAAGCCCTTCCCCCCGAAGGATACATCGTGCCGGAGGCCTATCACCTGCAGCAGCTCGGCATCAAACCGAGCGGCGACGCCGAAGGCACCGTTGCCCTCACCGTGACCGAAGGAAGCCTGACGGAACTCTATTTCCCCATGTCGGGCTACATGGAGGGGAGCATCCACAAGGACGAAAGCCACACCTGCCTGTGGTCGCGCACCGCGCTGAGCGGCAACCAGGGCTTCGCCGAGGACAGCCCAGAGTACGGCTACTGGTTCATGTATCTCGACGTCTACGGCCGGTCTGCGAACCTCGGCAACATGCGCCTGGCCACCCGCAGCAGCGTCAACACCGACGGCATCGGCGCCTACAAGGCCATGCCCGTGCGCTGCCTCCAGGGCCCCGAGCCCCCGGTGGGCTGGAACATCCCCGCCCCCGCCGACGGCCGCCGCCGCATCATTCTCACTGACGTACCCGCCACAAAGCTATATCTGTCATGGACCGGCGGCAGTTACGCCACTCCGGAATCGTGGCCGAAGATGTACACCTGCGGCGCGAACGCCTTCTACTACGACATCCCCCAAGGCGCCACCTCCATTACGGTGAACAACGGCAGTGAGACCCCGGCTTTCTCCCGCACAGACGTATCACTCCCCGCCTTCGACTCCCAGAATCCCGTCACTACCCTCTCCCTCCCCTGAGGCGATGCACAATGCAGGATGCACAATTCATGATGCACGATGCACGATGCATGATTCACGATGCAGGATTTTACATACAAAATCGGCTGCTATTTGTTATTATAATGTAAAGTCGCTATATTTGCAGAAAACGCACATGTCATGAGCACGTTAGACCTCAACGCCATCCGCAACTACTTTGCCGGGCAGCCCATTGTGAAAGCTTGGCTGTTCGGTTCGTATGCCCGCGGCGAGGCCACAGAAAAAAGCGATGTCGACATTCTTGTAACGTTCGACAAATCGGCACGCGTCGGTCTGCTGAAACATGCCGACCTTATAATCTCACTGGAAAAGCTCCTCCACCGCCCCGTCGACATAGTGGCCGACAATGCCCTCCTGCCATGGGTACGCCCCACCGTCGACGCCGACAAAATCCTGATTTATGAGAGATGAACTTTTCTGATGCGCGATGCACGATGCATGATTCACAATGCAGGATGCAGGATTTTACATTCAATTCCCGATAAAGACACCACGGCCGCACCATCCGGATGGATGCTGCGGCCGCGGTCGTTTCAACTTTCAGAAGATGACGTCTATTTCGTGGCTTTTACACGCAGCATCCTATCATAGAACAATTTCCTTACAGCATTAGGCAGTAATGCAACCGTTCCACGAATACTCATATTCTTTATAAATTCCGAGCCACTGATGTAACCAATATCACGGAGGAATTTCTGTAATAAATACATGGACCTAAAATAAGCCGTGCCGCCCCGACGTTTATACACGTCTGGAGTGGAGCGGAAAAAGAGCAGGCTTTCCTGAATATTATGCATCTTGTATCCATTCACCAATAATTTCCCCCAAAGATAATAATCTTCAGGAAACGGCCCATACCCTCCCACTTGCTGAATAATATGCTTTCTATAAATTACCGCAGGATGATTCATCGGACAGCGGGTCTTCCCATATTTAAAAATCTCTCCATGATTCTCAGGTAATTTCTTTACGGATGTAACGTTTTCTGAAGTACCGATAAATTCATCAATCCAAGAAGAACACGCGGCAATATCATCATGTCCCTCCATATAATTTAACTGACGCTCAAACCGGTGGGGTTTTGCAATGTCATCAGTATCCATTCTTGCCACAATGTCATAAGTGCAATGCTTAAGTCCCTCATTCAAAGCATTGCCAAGTCCACCGTTTTTAGATAGTTTCACAACCGTTATGATTGGATACCGCCCTACATATTCATTTACCACTTCATATAGTTCAGGCGTAAGAGGCCCATCTTCAACAAGAATAATCTCTTTTGGGTTCAACGTCTGATGTAAGACGCTGTTGAGACTTTGACGCAGAAATTCGGGCCGCTCTTTCCAATAGAGCGACATCAACACAGAAAAAGGTAACATGAAATAGATTATCTATCGGCTATTTCAAATTGCAGTCATATACCTCACATCATATGAACTTAGCAAAATTAAACCTCATATATTTGGCAAATATGAGATTAACAGCCTTATGAACCGGCAATTGTGAAATAGCTTTCAATGAAAAATATCGTTGCAATACTTCTCGCAAATATTCATTATTTATCTCCAATCCGCTTCTCAACGCAGCCGAAGCCATCAACAAAAACAAACAGGCCACATTTAATACCCCTAATCTTTTGCCTATAACGTCTTGCGTAAAAGCAGCCGCCTTTATTCCATCAATCGAAACGATTTTTGCTTTCGCATGAGTAACCGAAGTAGGAATCTGATAATAATAATATAATTTATTCGGTATAGTTATAACAGTTGATGCATGAGACAGCGCCTGCATAAATACCGCCATATCTTCTCCATTGCGTAGGCCTGTAGGTGTTTTTATATTTTCAAACAACTGTTTTCTGTAAGCTTTACCCCATAATTGCCATCGAACTTTTCCTCGACATGCTAACCCCAAAACAGAATCTGCAGACAAAACCGCAGGTTCATATTTTATTTCATTAACCTGTTTATGGTTATAGTCTAATAAAACCACTCCACCAATAACAATATCAATAGCGTTATCTACAAACGGGGCTATAAATGTGACACATGCATTTTCAGACAAACTATCATCCACATCAAGAAATGTCACGATATCTCCATTGGCATGCAAAAGACCTATCTCACGTGCAACGGCGACTCCTGCATTGGAAGTATGTATCACTTTAACTCTTGTATCGCAAATACCATCCAATAAGCAACCGGATTTATCTGAACTTCCGTCATCAACAAAAATTGCCTCCCAATCATTGCACGTCTGTCGAACCATAGATTGATAACATTGATCAATCCATTTCTCACCATTATATACCGGAATTATAATCGACAACTTCATTTATGAGAATTCGGTTAAGAGTCTATATGCGTATGTATCTGGAGAATTCAACAAAGGCAACTTATGCGTCAACTTCAAACAGACATTATTCGCAATAATATCCTTATATACAGCTTCTGAATAATGTCTTTTAAGATTCCGTAATACCCACATTATATCCTTATTTGGACTATTTACAGAATCTATCATACTTTTGACTATTGCAGATTTATTATAACACAGCTCAATAATTCTATCAATCAAAAAATAATCTATCAACGCATCATTGTCTTTCCAATACGCAAAAAATATTTTTGATGCCATAGTTGCCAATACATTATTTTTACGTCCTCCCATAAAAAAGCCTGTCCATAGATATTCGCCAGCCTTCTTTGAAGTAATAAATTCATCAGAATTCCAGTCAATTTTAATGGTACGTAATACTAACAGATTGGCATCCATCCATATTCCGCCATATTTAGCAATCAAACTTAATCTCAGTATATCTGAAAAATTTTGAATACTAATAATCCCTTTTGAAAATTTTTCCATTATATAAAATGGAAGGTCAATATATTCCTGATAATTATATTTATCTATTACTATAACCTCAAAATCTCCAGCATTACTTCTCATAGAGCCAATTGTCCGCAACACGCTTTCGGGAGCATCATTAATACCTTGCCACCACAAGGTCCAGATTCTTTTTTGCGTGACTTCGCCGCTTTGAGTTTCTAATGGGCTAATGGAATCAATGACATGTGCATAATGACGGTCTAAATACTCTACAATTTTCGCCGAATGATATCGTTCACACCACCTTGCGCAACTGTACATCCGCATTTGCGAAAATAATCTGGAGCTTATACCAACAGCCCAATGACCCCATCCAAGAAATTTCACACATGGTAATGATCGTTTAAGATATCTTTTCAGGCCATTCACTATCATTTTTATTTAATTAAAATAACTAAGCGCCAAAGCGTCATTATACAATTTGAGCGTCATCATACAATTTGAATGTCAGGTAAACGGGATTATGTTGTTAGATCTATTGCAGATTTAAGTTCATCAAGATAACCGTGACCATATTTTAAATCCGGTTCCAGATGATTCCCTTCGCCCCATTCATTCCAAGCCTTTACAAATACCAAATTTTCGTCATGACTCTTATGCGAAGTCAGTTCAAACACTCTTTTACATAAATGTCCCCATTTTTTTGGTGTGCTATCGGGCATCATCACGGCTTTTTTCCCACTGCGGGGTGAATGATCAAAATTAGGCACTATAACCGGATATATATTGTCCTCACCATGAAAGAATTGAAAAAAGTATTTTATATACTCTAGGTACGACCTTTTTTGCGTAACATGCAACACCTCACGTTGAATCCTTTTAAGCGCTTTGTAAAACTTGGATTTTGTATTAATCTTACACTTAATATAGTCAATCGCCACTCCGTCGAATCCATATGATAAAATCTGTTCATTCTTATCTGGCTCAATATTATAAGCCACGAAATAAATGCCCGGAAAGCCATTCTCTTGAGCTAATTTATTCCATGTCTCAATCAATAAACCCTTATCGAAATTATCCAATGGATTAAAGACAGCGAAAATCGGCTTGCCGTCCACTTTCATGTATCTCTCATCTTTGAATGCAGGTAAAACAGCATTGAAATGAGACTCATAGTCATTCAAACCCGGATATGTCTGTTCAATCAACAATTGGTCATGACCAGAACTGGTCCAGGTTTTTTTATACCACGAATGATTAGCCCAACATAAGCAAAAAGGGAAATCAGGGTGTTTGTTCTCCAAAACCTCTGCAAACACCTCATTCAGAATACGCCTTCCGTCAAACCAGTAATGCCAATAGCAAAACCCCTCTATCCCTGCGGCTCTTGCCATTTGTGCCTGTGCCTCTCTAACCTGAGGCACACGTAAGTCGTAAAAACCTAAGTCTGCAGGTATGTGAGGCTGATAATGACCTTTATAAAGAGGTTTCGCTTTTGCCACATTAGTCCATTCCGTGAACCCTTTACCCCACCACTTGTCATTTTCAGGGTTGGGATAGAACTGAGGAAGATAAAATGCTATAACTCGTGGTTTTGACATATTATATTCTATAATCGTTTAATGTTTTCTGATATACATGCATCAGCTGAGCTGCAAAAACAGTTTCGGTAAAATTTTCCGATGCCATTTTTAGTGCATTCTCTGCCAAAGATTCCGCCAAACGCGAATCAATCACTTTTTCCATGCATGCAGCACAATCTTCTACAGACGAAAAAAGCAATCCGGTACGTTTGTCTTCAATTATCTCCGCTGTGCCTCCACTTCTTCTCCCAACTACCGGACAACCGTTAAACATGGCCTCTACTGTAACCCTTCCCAATGCCTCGTTTTCAGAGCACATCAGCAATGCAGATGCATTCTGATACAATTGTTCAAGATTTTCTGTGTAATCAATAAATTCTATATATTCTTGAACTGAAGAATCTATCAACGTCTGCATCCTGGCCTTATAATCGGTATCTATATGACCAACCAGCAGTAATTTGTAATCCGAATATTTTGCATGAAAACGCGAAAAGGCTGCAATGGCCGTCTCCACACCCTTGCCTTCTGCAAGACGTCCGCACAACATGAAGTATGGAGACTTTGGGAACATGGGGGCTTTCATTAAATCTTCACTTCGCCCTATGGCGTTATATATCTGATGTGCACGAGGAAAGTCCATAAACCCATGATGTCCCATAACAGCTTTAGTTATCGAGATTGTTTCGGACTTTTCGGCAAGATTTCGGAAATGCTTGAATCCTTGCAAAGGGACACACGAAAAATCAAGATCCATAAATTCACGTATATGCCACACGTGAGGCACACCCATTTTTTTCGCCAGATAGTATCCCAACTCTATAGCTCCCGTATTGGTATGAATCAAATCTATATGTCTGTCGGCAAGAATTGGCATCAACTGCGTTATGGTTTTTCGGTTGGTAAATTTTTCCCTGAATATTTTCGGCAATCTATATAACCGCGACTTTATTCCTTTCGAAGGCACTATCGTTGTGTGAAACGGCATCACAATAGTTTCTATCCCCAACCTCTTAAACTTCTCCACCAATGCGCCGTCATGCGGAAAAAGTACAACCGGACGAACCGATGAACGCACGGCATGAATCATGTTCAACAATGATTTCGTACTGCCGAATGCTTCCTCATATTCGTGAGTGATAAATAAAACCGTTATCATAACTTATTATGGAACAATGTACTTGTCTGCGTAAATCAAATGCTGAAAATATGTCCAGATCAAATAGACACTAAGTTGCAGAAATACACAATTGAAAGCTAATAGGGGTACGAAATATCTTTTAAAAACTCTTCGTTTTTTATATACTGAATAAGATAATAGGATAACTATAGGAAGGAAGGCATGCGACACAAAACGAGCTGCGATATAGTGAGAACCAGGCAAAAAGACCAATACAATCCATATCATGACCACCCAGTAGAAATACCGGTACACCCTGCTTTCAAATTCTGTTGATTTATGATTCGCGAGCAATCCTCGGTTACTATACAATATCATAGGATACAAGCATATCATAAATACCCATGACCAAGCCCTGGACACGACAGCCGACCGCGAATAATCAGCAATGTCATTGACATATATCGAGTCAGGAAAATACGTCTCAAAAATATATGACATGACAATATTTCCCACAATGATTCCTACCGGGAGTAACCAAGGAACAAATTTATAAAAGCCTTTTCGGAATGGAACCAAACTCAATATAGCTGGAACCAACATCATAAATGCTGTCTTATGCAGGAAGAAACTGCAAGCTGCCAAAATCATGAATGCCAACAACGTTCTGACGTTACTATTTGTATAAAAGGCAAATAAGCCTGTATAAAATATTACATCTGCTACCGACGAGCGTAACACTGTGGCTGTAGTAAACAGGTATATGCACATGAATATTGCAAGTGCCAAATCGGGCTTAAGAGTATATTTTTTCAATATATAGCCGGTTAGCACAAATACCAATGCTGAAAGTATGAATCGAAACCAAAAATTGCTGTAATCAAGCCAAAGTGCGAAATAGCTATACGGCAACTCCATATGCTGTGTAAAAGTATATATCTTCATCCAACTGATTGCCTCCGCATATCCTTTATAGTCAGCTGAGATATAACCTGTTCCAGAAAATAACACGCACGTTACAATCAAAAGCCAAAAATTCAGCTTTAGATAGCGTTTGTTGTATATCCACCCATTTACATAAAACAATGAATAAAACAACAAAATCTCAAAGACTAACGCATTTACTATAAAGCAACTTAAATCCGACATTATTAACTGGTTGGTATTAAATCACTTTAGAACAAGTATGCCGCCTAAATATAAACGTCTTCACCTTTTCAGGAATATCTGGCAGAAATGTTTTCATATGCTTGTTTACACAATTTTCCCATTTCCATTAAGGCGGATTCACTAAAATAGTCCATCCTACCGGCTGCGGAAGTCAAGGTTATTTCACCGAAATATGGATGATTATTAACTTCGTAAAAATCAATCCTTGCCTGCGGAAAACCTTCGGAAAGTTTACTTGCTATCGTCAGCATCTGCCTTAAAGCATGAGGACGCACAGTCTTATTTGCTGCCTTTATATAATGACGTGTATAATTCAAATTTCCGTTTTCAAGTCTCTCCCACTTCTCATCTGCCGAATATAAATCAATTGTCAGATGCTCCCGGGTTCGCGCACTACATACGAAACACCAATATGGTACACCGTTAAAACACCAAAATTTATAATCAATCAATGAAATATTTGCATCCTTAGATGTTACATCCCCCAATAATTGCTCCGCAATTATTTTAGGCGTGATTCGCTGATAATGAGGTTCGGCCGTATCAATTCCAAAAGGATTGTGAAATAACGATTTAAAATACAGCTTTATTTCCTGCAAATCTGCATTATCCTTATTCCGAATTATCAGAACATCTCCGCTACCATTATTAATTTTCAGGACAAATTTTGAAGGCAGATGATCGAACGAGATATCATCAGGGTTATCCCATACGCCATACAGCGGCACTAAAACATCTTCAAACCCTTTTTCTGCAACATATTTACGGACTGCATATTTATCGGCCAACACGCTCCATTGGGATGTATCCGTATTGAATGCAAGCCAGTTAATCCATTGATTCAAATCTTCCGGTTGCTCCCAATTGATGTGCTTGCCAAAGGTAAGATAATACAGATAATCAGCATATATTTTAGGTTTCCCCAAACGGCACAAAAAGCGTCTTTTTATTGCCTCTAAATATTTTTTCGGAGTTCTAATTCTCATGCTTAAATCAATTTAGATTGAATCAGACGTTGCATCACCCATTTATGAGACTCACAATTAAATAAATGCTATTCTCATTATTTTATATGTAATTTATGTAAAATATTATCAGCTATATTTACCTCATCCTTTGTAAGTGAATATCTGTAAAAAATTACTCCATATACAATTGTTATGATTAATACTCCACATATGACAAAAATCAAATCTTTACCGATATAATGAAGTATTGAATATAATATCACACTGCATACAAGAGGCAGAAATAACGGATGGAAAACATTTTTACAGAATAATTTAATCTTTAATCCTCCACTTATCTTCAAAAAAGGTAATCGACTGACGGCACATATAAGCTCAATCACTGCATATGACCAAATAGCATATTTAAGCGGAACTGATAAATACAACATAAATGCCAATGCAACAACTGTAAATATTTTGATTGTATTGATTGTCAATGCATATTTTTTTACATCACCGATAGCCTGATTTGCAGTACCAAGACCTATTGTAGTTTGATCACACAGAGATGTTAACAATATTACACGACAAAACAGCACTGAATCAACGGGCACTTCTCCTAACCATAATTCCAATATTTCAGGCATAAACACAATCAATGGCAAAGCAATCATTGATAACAGAAAAAAGCTAAATTTACATGCAGTCATAGCTAACTCAAACATTTTTTGTCGCATACCGCTTCCTTCTGCCTTAATAATTTGGGGATTTATTGCATTTAACAGCGCTCCGGACACAAAGCTTATTGCACCACTGACTTGCTGCGCGATACCAAATGATGTATTGATTGCCGTTCCAAAAAATTTATTTAATACCACGGCACATCCCTGTGTCCGTCCGACTGTGCATCCTGTTGAATAAATTTGCCATACCATAAACGAGGAAATACTTCTCATTACTTTTTTTTCAAAATGACAAATCCGCGGCCAAATGCATTCGGGGTACTTGCGATATGTATAAACTCCATACGAAATAAGGTCTCCCAGTGATACTACACAAAGTAACGAGACGAATAACTCTAATTTGTACGATCCATAATATGTTATAATGACCGCAATTCCCAGACGTAGTAATGAGTCTATTACCTGTATAACAGAACTATAAACAATATTCTCATGTGATATTAACAATGCAAGAAATGGTGATGAAAGAAATGAAATTGTCACCATAAAAATGCAACATTGATATACATATTTTGCTGATGATATTTTATCATCTGAAATATTTAAAAAGCCATCGAAGAGCAATGGTCCCACACATTCCATCAGAATAATCAGCAATACACTAAATAAAAGATGAAGCGTCAAAATGTTACTCCATAACTTTTTCATTGCCTCTTCGCTATACTGACTCTGATGAAATGAAAGAAATCTTTGCGTAGTGACCACGAGGGCATTACTAATGAATGCCAACATTGCCACAACGCCCGCGATTAAAGAATAGATACCATAATCGTTTTGACCCAGTGCCTGAAGTATTAATCTTGTAGAATATAGTGCGACAACTATCGATATTAGCGAACGGGAATACTGTGCGATTGTATTTATAATCACACGAGTAGATGCTTTTTGTATGGGATGTGTCATGAAAGCGTTGTTGCGCAGAAGGAAGTCAGTCGCGGGTGTAGACGCAGGAGGAGGGGCCGGGGGTTAATCGTCGTTGTCGAAAGCGGAGGGGGTTACTATGGTGTCAAGAAAGGTAGAGGGAGTTGAGGTGCTGGCGGATGCGGTGGATAAGCCTGCAAGTGCGCGGAAGCGGACAATCGTGCGGGGCAGAACGTCCTTATAGAGATCCTTTAAATCGTTCTGTACATGCTTGTTCACCTCATAGTCACGTGCCACAGTCTGACCGAGCACTTCCTTTTTATAGGGATATACCGGATAATGGTTTTGCTTTGTGGCATTGTTTGATGCCTGCATCGGCCGGAGATTGCGGAGGTCATCGATGAGTTCCTGCGGCACTCCAAGGTCTTTGAGGGTGCTTTCAGGATATGTGTGGTCTATCTCCCACCCGAGCGGCGAATGGTCGTTGGCGTATTCATCCCATTTTATCATGTCGCCGCATGGGTCAAGGCGGTAAATTGACGGATCTTTGTCGGGGATGGTTTCGGCTTTATCCCAGATTGCCTTCTTCGCATAATCCGTCCATTGGCCTTGCGCATCTTTAAGCGCCGGAGAAGTGGAGTTTCCCATTTTTCGTTTGATGATCATGGTGAGAATTATAAATCGGTATATTTCGTGTGCCGGGGGAAGTCAGTCGCGGGCGAAGAGGTCGCGGGTGTAGACGCGGGAGGCGACG
>ERZ837910.202-NODE-202-length-92429-cov-14.837671_pt1 | contig 92429 bp, 89 predicted proteins | sample MGYA00519940_ERZ837910 | MGnify/ENA primary metagenome ERZ837910 (study PRJEB31850, sample SAMEA3708825) | human gut metagenome | biome: human gut; feature: human-associated habitat; material: faeces | place: China | collected 2014 ... | reverse complement strand
CCGGAATCGAACCGGCGACCTTTTCATTACGAGTGAAACGCTCTACCGACTGAGCTATTGCGGCGAAAACGGTGCAAAGGTAGTGCTTTTTTTCTAAAATACTACTTTTTGATGCACCAATTTTTTTCTTTTTTAGGTGCTAAAATTATATATTCCTATATATCAATATGTTTTTGTACTGTAAACCATCTCAATTTTTATATTTTTCGTATCAAGTTCGACAAATGTCGGAGCTGAGATATAAGGAGTTATTGCATTGATTATTGTTCCGTAATAATCACTGGTCGTTGTAGAAAGCATAACTGGGACAAGAATGAGATCGGAGTCGATGGGATAACCGTTTTCTATGCTTCCTCCATTGGGATTCTTTTGTATGATATTGGTAATAAATCCTCGTATGTTTCCGAAATCGTAGGTATTTGTCGTTGAATTATAAGATGCGTAGAAGTAATTCAACCCATCGGTTAATTTGCGATCGAGGAAGAACTGATTCTTGTCCATTTCTACAATATCTCCATTACTGTCGGCAACTTTTCCTCCGGCGCGCATCAGCAATAGATAGGGAGGAGGGGTAAGCCCGTAGTTTGAGAAAATATCGTTTGCTGATTTCTTAATGGGAATTGAAAAGTTTATTGCGTTTATCAATCCAGATACAGCTCCTGTATTTTCAGCTTCTTCCGGTACTACTTCCCGGTATTTTTTTATAATGTCCGTAACCGGGAAAGTTATATGGGCATCGTAACCGTCAGGAGATTTTATAATTGCACGGTCATCGGCAATGGCATTTTCTATATAAGATGCGTTTGTCGATATGATATGGTTGATTGTCGGAACTTCATTGCTTGAAACCAAAACAGAAGTTGTCGCTTTGTTTACTACAAGGGGGTGAGTTCCGTCGTCATTTGTTATATCTTCATTTTCTTCCAGACCACCACCGCCTTGGTCGTTATATACATACGTATCGTGGTATATTTTAATTACTGAAGAAAGAATATTGATCAATACGCCTTTTCCGTAAGTATTTGTTACATAAACACCTGGGAAGAAGTCTGCTATATCGCTTTCTGTTAATATGCCGCCTTTGTCATTATATAGTTTGAAAAATTCTTGTGCCAATTCTTTGGATGTGTGTCCGGGACGTGCTAACTTGATTTTGATGATTCGTGAACCATCGCTATTGATTAACGAATCAGGATAACTTTGCCGAGAAGTTGTATAAATTTGCTGTCCGAGTATTTCTTCAGGTGAGAAATAATCTGTGGGATCAAGATTGCTGTATATCGGTTTCTCAAGCACTTTATTAAGCGGATATACACTTACTTGCATCGGGGTCAGAGAATCTCCTAAAAAGCTGCTGGGCAGAAATCCGAGTTCGAGAACCAAAGAATCCAGCATATCTTCTGTAACCAGTCTGGAATCGAATTTGGCTATCGGTCTCATCTGAGTAAGAAAATCTGCACGTATAGATCCGTAATCTACCATATCGACAGCTCCGAGCATTTGAATAATGGTACGATTCGTGACAGGACCGGCAGGAATGGAATATACCGAATCGGCAGTTGTATATGCTAAAGAGTTATCTACTTTAATAGAAATAAGTGTATCGTCGATCGATGTCCCTATTTTGTTGATGTCGTCATTACAAGAGATCGTTAAGGCGATCAGGACAAATGGTAATAACCAATTTAACTTCATACTGGTTTATTATTTATGAGCGTTTTCCCATACAACGTCATAAAATTCGTTGTATGCATCGATATAGTTCTCCGGATCTTGATAAGGTAAAAACGGAATGCCGGCATTTTTAGTATATTCGAGAATGTCCGGCTGCATTGTTTCGCTTGCCTGAATGACTCCGTCCGAAAAACGTATGGCCAATTTAGTGAGTTCAGAGAAATCTATCGGTTTATCAGTAAAATTCAAGTCTTCTTTCCGTATGCCTTCCAATAGAAGTTTGTCGGAGAAAGATGCCGGGAAAGGAGAGTTGAAACTATTATTATAAGAAGAGTAGATAACTTTGGTATCTCTGAAACACGGGTCTTCGGCATAGGCTTTTTTAATATAAAGAGGAGCTAATGCTGTCATCCATCCGTGACAATGAATGATGTCCGGTACCCAACGAAGCTTTTTGACAGTTTCCATTACACCTCTCACAAAGAAAATGCTTCGTTCATCGTTATCGTCAAAACTATTTCCGTTTTCGTCTTCGGTAGTGAATTTTCGTTGAAAGTAATCTTCATTATCTATAAAATATACTTGCATGCGGGCTGTCTGAATAGATGCGACCTTTATGATCAAGGGATGGTCTGTGTCATCGATAATGAGATTCATTCCCGAAAGTCTTATCACTTCGTGTAATTGGTTTCTCCGTTCGTTGATATTCCCGTATTTGGGCATGAATGTTCTTATTTCACGACCTCTTTCCTGAACTCCCTGAGGGAGATAGCGACAAACGTTCGCTATTTCCGATTCAGGCAAATAAGGAGTTATCTCTTGTGCAATAAATAATACCTTAGTGGCTTTCATTTTATAAATTTCTCTTGTCTCAATATTATTCTGCAAATATAATAAAAAAATCATCTTGAATCTCCAAATATTAGAAGTATTAACAAGCTTTCCGTTTATATCGGGTAAAAATGCAGATAAAATAAGTTTTGTTAGAGCCCGTATAATTAAATCACTTTATCTGAAAATTAGGCTAAGCTTTTATTGGAAAAGTATGCTTCTTCGGTATCTTGATAGTATGTTTTTTTAATTTTCTTGTCAGAATACTTCGGGATGTGGGTTTTATTTACTTCTTTTGCACCGATTTTTAAAATTATGGTAATGGAAGTTGTTACTAAAATAGCTGATTTACAGAAGAAAATAGCTGAAATACGTACCAATGGCGGTACTGTAGGGCTTGTCCCGACTATGGGAGCATTGCATAACGGACACCTTGAATTGGTGAAACGTTGTGTCGCGGAAAACAGTATTTGTGTGGTTAGTGTATTTGTAAATCCTACTCAGTTTAATGATAAAAACGATTTATTGCATTATCCCCGTACTTTGGATGCTGATTGTAAGTTGTTAGAATCTGCAGGTTGTGCGATAGCATTTGCTCCAGAGGTTGAAGAGATGTATCCTGTTGAGGATACTCGGGTTTTTAACTTGGGAGCTGTAGCGGAGGTTATGGAAGGCAAATATCGTCCGGGACATTTCAACGGAGTCGCTCAAATTGTAAGTAAACTGTTCGATGCCGTACAGCCCGATCGGGCATATTTCGGTGAAAAAGATTTTCAACAGATTGCTGTCATACGTTCAATGGTAAAATTATTGAATTATCCTGTGGAGATTGTCGCATGTCCGATTGTGAGAGAAGATGATGGTATGGCATTGAGCAGCCGTAATTTACGTTTGACCCCCGAACAGAGAAAAAATGCGGTGAGCATATCTCAGACTTTGTTTAAAAGTCGTACCTTTGCCGAACAACATTCGGTTGCTGAAACGATAGACTATGTCGTGAATACATTGAATTCTGTGCCGGATCTAGATGTGGAATATTTTGAAATCGTAAATGGGAATACATTGCTCTCGGTAAATGATTGGTCAGATTCGGATTATATTGTAGGATGTATTACGGTATATTGCGGGGAGGTGAGACTGATCGATAATATCGCTTATCGCCGTTAATGGAAAGCCTGAATTTAAAACAAAAAGAAATGCTGGTAGAGGTAGTAAAATCGAAAATACACAGGGTTACGGTCACGCAAGCCGATTTGAATTATATCGGTAGTATTACGATTGATGAGGATTTGATGGATGCTGCTAATATTATTGCTAACGAGAAAGTGTATATCGTAAACAATAATAATGGTGAACGTTTTTCTACTTATGTTATTAAAGGGGAACGTGGTTCAGGAGTTATCTGTTTGAATGGAGCTGCAGCCCGTAAAGTGCAGCCGGGAGATGTCGTGATTATCATGGCTTATGCGATGATGGATTTTGAAGAAGCTAAACACTTTACTCCTGCTGTAATATTTCCCGATACAAAGACAAATAAGCTGATTTAATATTGAAAATAAGAAAATTCGGAATTTGTGACTTGACATTTCCGATAGAGATAAATTAAGAAAACCCGTCATTTCGATGGGTTTTCTTTCACTTAGACAATATTGTAAATTATGTATACAAAAAAAGAGATATGGAAAATATCTTATCCCATATTGATCAGTCTCGTTGTTCAGAATTTGATTAACATTACTGATACGGCATATTTAGGGCATGTCGGAGAAGTCGAATTGGGAGCTTCGGCTTTGGCCGGTGTTTTCTATATGGCTATCTATATGATAGGATTCGGGTTCAGTATCGGTTCTCAAATTCTTATCGGCAGACGTAACGGAGAGAAACGTTATGAAAGTATCGGAACGATAGTTGTGCAGGGAAGCTTGTTTTTGGTTATTCTCGCATTTGTGTTGTTCGGTATTTCTCATTTTTATGCTCCTCATCTAATGCGGAGTATCATTTCCTCAGAGGTAGTTTTCAGTGCGACCATGCAATATCTCGATTATCGGATATATGGGTTATTCTTTTCTTTTGTTGCTGTCATGTTTCGTGCGTTTTATGTCGGAATAACTCGGACTAAGATATTGACGGTGAACGCATTGGTAATGGCTATTGCAAATATTGTATTCAATTATATGTTTATATTCGGGAAGTGGGGGTGTCCTCAAATGGGAATAGCCGGGGCAGCTTTAGGCTCTGTACTTGCTGAAGCACTTTCGTTATTTTTCTTTATTATTTATACAATTTGCAAAGCAGATATTCATAAATATGCTTTTTTTGAGACGATACACGTCGATGTTAAAGTAATTGCCCGTATATTGAATATCTCGGTATGGACTATGTTGCAGTCTTTTCTGCCTATTATCACATGGTTCTTTTTCTTTATTTCTATAGAACATTTGGGAGAAAGACCTTTGGCTATATCGAATATCGTTCGTAGTATATCGACGTTGTTCTTTATGCCTGTAAATGCATTTGCTGTGACTGCAAGTTCGTTGGTGAGCAATGCAATCGGTGCGGGAAAATTGGAGGAGGTTATGCCTATAAGCCGTCGGATAATAGGTCTTTGTTATATGATTGTTATTCCGATGATGGCGTTGGTCTATTTGATACCTGCACCTGTTTTGAGGATATATACCGATTCTGCATCTTTACTTCAAGATTGCATTCCTGCACTGTATGTGATGTTGGGATATTATTTTATTGCCGTGCCGGGAAGTGTTTGGTTCAATACGATGTCGGGGACGGGAAATACACGTTCTGCGTTGTTGGCAGAATTGGTTACGGCTGTTGCTTATACTTTGGCCATTTATTTTCTGATATTCCGTTTGCGACCTAATATTGCATCGTGTTGGATCGTAGAGTATGTTTATTGGGGAGTTTTGTTGTTGTTTTCGTTCATATATTTGAAAAAAGCCGATTGGTGGAATAAGAAGATATAGAACCTGTTTCAATTTTGTTGATGTTGGGTTTGAGAGGGTATTGTTTTGTTTTTAAAAGAGGATGCGAGTTATCTGACAAATGAGAACAGCCCGAAAAAAATGCGAAGATGATTTGATATAATCTCTTCATCGGGAAAATTTAAACAGGCTCATAGATAATCCCAACCTTTTTTGTATTTTTGCACTTTCAGAAATTAAAACAGAAATATTACCATGTTTGAGAATCTTAGTGACAGACTTGAGCGGTCATTTAAAATATTGAAAGGTGAGGGCAAAATTACGGAAATTAATGTTGCCGAAACTTTGAAAGATGTGCGGAAAGCTTTGCTCGATGCCGATGTTAACTATAAAGTTGCTAAGCAATTTACCGATACTGTTAAGGCTAAAGCCTTAGGAATGGATGTCCTTACGGCTGTGAAGCCGAGCCAGTTAATGGTTAAGATCGTTCATGATGAGTTGGCTTTGTTAATGGGGGGAGATTCTGTCGACGTCAATATTACCGGATCTCCGGCAGTGATATTGATGTCAGGTCTGCAAGGTTCGGGTAAAACGACCTTTTCTGGTAAGTTAGCTCAACTGCTTAAGGGAAAACGCGGAAAGAAGCCTTTATTGGTGGCTTGTGATGTTTATCGTCCTGCTGCAATCGAACAGTTGAAAGTGTTGGGTGAACAGATTGGCATTCCGGTTTATAGCGAACCGGATTGTAAAAACCCCGTTCAGATTGCACAGAATGCCATTAAACAAGCTCGTCAGGACGGACAGGATTTGGTCATTGTCGATACGGCCGGACGTCTCGCTGTAGATGAAGAGATGATGCGTGAGATAAAAGCAATCAAAGATGCCATAAACCCGAATGAAATACTGTTCGTTGTCGATTCTATGACAGGGCAGGATGCTGTTAATACAGCGAAAGAGTTTAATGATCGTCTTGATTTTACCGGTGTTGTTCTTACCAAATTAGATGGAGATACTCGTGGTGGTGCGGCGTTATCGATTCGGACGGTTGTCAACAAACCGATAAAATTTGTGGGAACAGGCGAGAAGATGGATGCTCTCGATGTTTTCCATCCGGCACGTATGGCAGACCGTATTCTCGGAATGGGTGATATTGTTTCTTTAGTGGAACGAGCTCAAGAACAATACGATGAAGAGGAAGCGAAGCGATTACAAAAGAAAATTGCGAAAAACCAGTTTGATTTTAACGATTTTATCAGCCAGATACAGCAGATCAAGAAGATGGGTAATCTGAAGGACCTTGCTTCGATGATACCGGGTGTCGGTAAAGCGATTAAAGATATAGATATTGATGACAACGCATTTAAAAGCGTCGAAGCCATTATTTATTCGATGACTCCGAAAGAAAGGAGTAATCCTGAATTGTTGAACGGCAGCCGTCGTCAAAGAATTGCAAAAGGTAGCGGAACATCAATACAGGAAGTAAATCGGCTGATAAAACAATTTGACCAGACACGGAAAATGATGAAAATGGTAGCGGGTGGAAAAATGGGAAAAATGATGCCCAGAATGAAACGCTGATATGAATTTTGATATAGGAGAGGAGAGAGTTTTTTACTTTCTCCTTTCTTTATTTTGTAATATGAATAGAGTCCATTATATTTGTTTTGATTGATCTAAAAAATTGAAAATTAAATAATATGCAATTAATCGACGGGAAAGCTATTGCCGATCAGGTAAAACAGGAAATTGCTCAGGAAGTTGAGCTAATTAAAGCAGCAGGAGGGAAAATTCCCCATTTAGCAGCTGTATTAGTGGGGCATGATGGAGGAAGTGAAACTTATGTCGCCCATAAAGTAAAAGCATGCGAACAATGCGGATTCAAATCTACATTAATTCGTTTTGAGAGTGATGTAACAGAGGAAGAGTTGCTTAGAGAGGTAGATAGATTGAATAAAGATGAAGATATAGACGGATTTATCGTACAACTTCCTTTACCTAAGCATATTTCGGAACAAAAGGTGATTGAGGCAATTGATTATCGGAAAGATGTGGACGGATTTCACCCGATCAATGTCGGACGTATGTCTATCGGACTGCCTTGTTTCGTTTCGGCGACTCCGGCAGGTATAATGGAACTGTTGAAGCGTTATGACATTGATACGAAAGGGAAACATTGTGTCGTATTGGGGCGTAGTAATATCGTTGGGAAACCGGTTGCGACGTTGATGATGCAAAAGTCAAATCCGGGAAATGCGACAGTTACCGTATGTCATAGTTACTCTGAAAATCTCAAGGAAATGTGTTTGCAGGCAGACATCATTATTGCAGCATTGGGAGTTCCTGAATTTTTGAAAGGAGATATGGTAAAAGAAGGAGTTACCGTTATAGATGTCGGTACGACGAGAGTTCCTTCGGATAAAACAAAATCGGGATTTAAGTTGACCGGTGATGTGAAGTTTGATGAGGTTGCTCCGAAGTGTGCATATATCACTCCTGTTCCCGGAGGTGTCGGTCCTATGACAATCGTTTCTTTAATGCGTAATACACTGTTGGCAGGAAAGAAAGCAATCTATAAAGATTGACGAATTAAAAAAGAGAATAAACTATCCTGTTTTAATATTTTGAAATTAAAGCAGGATAGTTTATTTTTATAACCGTATAAATTCTAATTTATGAAAACACGATTTTATCTCCTGTCCCTTTTCTTTTTAGTTTCAGTATATATACAAGCTCAACAACGTATTACGCTTTTGTTTGCAGGAGATGCGATGCAACATCTGGCACAAATAGAGGATGCCCGGACTCCATCGGGGTATAATTATGATTCGTGTTTCGTACAAATCAAGAATGAAATACAATCTGCAGGATTGGCTGTTGTTAATTTGGAAGCTCCTTTAGGCGGATTTCCGTATTCCGGTTATCCTCAGTTTTGTGCTCCGGATGCTTTTGCTCAGGCTCTCAAAAAGGCCGGATTCGATCTGTTTTTAACGGCAAACAATCATTGTCTTGATCGTCGGGAAAAGGGACTGGAGCGTACTATACGGCAATTGGATTCTTTAGAGGTTTTTCGTGCAGGAACGTATTGTTCTGAGAATGAACGTAAACGTTTACATCCTTTGCTTTTACGAAAAAACGGAATACGATTGGCCTTTTTGAATTATACTTATGGTACGAATGGAATACAAGTGCGTCCTCCTTATATCGTTAATTATATACAACTCGAGAATATATTACGAGATGTAGAAACTGCAAAGAAGAACGGAGCTGATGTGATTATTGTGTGTCCTCATTGGGGGGACGAGTATCGAACTCTACCGAATGTTTCACAAAAAAAATTAGCGGATACATTGGTCGATGCCGGAGTACATCTTATAGTGGGAGCGCATCCTCACGTAGTACAACCGATTGAAGCTCGTTTGGATTCTATAGGTAGAATTAAGTCTGTAGTCGCATATTCTTTAGGTAATTTTATTTCTAATATGAAAACCCGAACAACAATGGGAAGTATTGTTTTCAAAGTTGATGTTGTAAAGGATTCGTCGGATATACGTATCGAAAATCCTCGTTATGCCCTGATATTTACTCAGCGACCTGTACATGTTTCGGAACAAGGTTTTACCGTACTTCCGGCTGCTCGTTGGCTGGCTAAAGGCGATTCAATACCATCATCTTTGTCGATTCCTTTAGCCCGTTTTGTTCAAGACACAAGGAAACTTTTTTCACAACAAAATAAAGGCACGGTTACAGAGTATGAGTTTTAGAGAGGCTTAGAAAACCATTTAAATTTTCTAATATAGAAAAATTATCAGATCATTTTTCACTCATCAGATAGCCTGCTATCTTTTTTGGAAAAAACAACAAAATATCCTCGAAAGAAACGCTCAAAATTGATCTAAATATAAAATTAAACAGACTCTTAGGGTCTGTTTCTGAGTAAATAAAAGTGGGATTACAAAAATCTGATTTGGTTTTTGATAAAAAAGTATAGTTTACTATTGTATGTTTCAAAAATAAATACTATCTTTGCATCGCAATTGAAAATGGTGAATGTAGCTCAGTTGGTTAGAGCATTGGATTGTGGTTCCAAGGGTCGTGGGTTCGAGCCCCATCTTTCACCCCCTTCTTTAAATTAAATAAGAGGTCAGGTTTATCTGGCCTCTTTTGTTTTATCCCGAAATATATTTTCCGATTCTGGGTATTTTTTGAATTGTCATTGTCAATAAAAGAGATAGAAGCAGACAAGAAATTACTAATGCCGGAATGCCTATTGCCGGATGTATATAATAGGTGTATTTAATCCAATATACAGATTTTAATTGTTCTAATACATATACATGGCATAAATAAATTCCATAACTGTAAGTACATATCCATTTTCCGAGAACTTTTTCTTTTTTGAATTCGATATGTTTGAATAATAAGAAAATCCCGGAAGACATGAGAGCAACAGTCGGGGAGAGGCAATTAAAAAATAGTTCGTCGGTTTTTCCTTTATATAGAGAGAGGATGTAAGTTCCGGATAAAGTTAGAAGTATTCCGATGATAATAGCTGCAATTGAAAATCTGCGTATTGTTTGATGAGGTTTATGAAATTTGAGTATCGATAAATAATAACCGGCAATAGGATATCCCAAGTAGTAAAAAAATTCGATATTGAGACTTTTTACCAATTTACCGGTTTCGTTGGTCAGCCTTAGTAGAAGTAATATTCCCCAGAACAACAAAATAATTCGAATACTTTGGGTAGATATATTCTGTACCCATATACGTACTGCGGGAATAGCCAAATATATTCCCACAAGCATGTAAATATACCAGAGGTGATAACTGCTTCCGGAACATATTCCGTTCAATAACCGATAAAATTTTTCGGATAGAGATATGTTTACGGGGAGATTATGGAAATAGTATATTGTCAGCCATAATAAAAAAGGAATAAGTATGCGGTGCAACCTCTTTGAGTAAAAGCTTTTCATATCCTCTTTTTTAGGCAGTAGTAAAGCTCCCGAAATCATTAAAAATATCGGAACTCCAAATCTTGCTATTGTGTCGAAAAATGTAGCGATCCACCATGACTCGCTTCCTATAGGTCTATGGTAAAATAATGTACTTGATGCGTGTATGGTAATTACGGCAATTGTTGCTAATGTCCTTAGTTTATTATAATATATTGTGTCGTTTATAGACATTTGTTTGAGTAAGTTGTGGAATGCTTTTAAAATAGCAGTGATATATGATAATTCTTTACAAAACAAAATAGATTTAAATGAAAAATCCTTCAAGCAATTTTGCTCAAAGGATTTTTTGTGACTCCGACAGGATTCAAACCTGTAACCTTCTGATCCGTAGTCAGATGCTCTATTCAGTTGAGCCACGGAGCCATTTTTCGAATGCAAAGATATAAATAATTTTTGTTTTGCAAATAATAAATCAGAATCTTTTTTTGCAGAAAATAGATTCTGCAAATCAAGAGATGATAACGCTTGAAATGTCCGGGCTAAATTTAAACAATTTCTTATTCTAAGAATTTAGGATTATATAATAATAGTCCTAACCCGATACCGAAATTCCAGTTCTTTTTGGGGTAGCTATAATGATTAGTATAAATGCTGATTGAGGCAAAAGGCAGATCGTACACTAAAGCAATTTCTCCCATATATTTAAAAGAGTTCATGAAGCGTCCGTAATAAGGCTGATTGTTTTTACCTTGTTTAATTTCAAAAAAGGGTACAAATCCATATAACTCTGTACGTAATTGTAAATTGTTAATGATTTTCCAAATAGGAAGAATCCCGGCAGCAATATATTGGTTTGCTCTAAAAGCCTCATTAAAGACCATTTTGCTGTGCGGGGTAGGAGTGAATGCCGGAGCTTGAATAATAGTAGCAGTATAATTACTGAAAAAGTTTTTGCTGGAAACAACTATTTCACTGCGTACTCCGAGTGTGAATTTGGGTGCGGTATTGAAATATTGATCGTAAGTTCCAGAAAGTTGCAACCATGAGTGAGTTGCTTTTTCAGTGTGTAAATTGGGGTCGGAGGGTCTGAACATTTCTCGTCCATAAACGGCCTCTCCGATTACGGAAACTCGATTTCCTGTTACCGGAAACATAAAACTGTTCAGAGTATTTTTTTCAAAACGTAGTGACCCCATTGCCAATCGATAAGAACTTCTATCTGCCTGAATTTGTGAATAGTCAACCGTATTTGATTGGTAATATTTGTCATATAAATATCCGTATCCTAACGTTACTTCGGTTTTTGCGTTTGTAAGGAACGGAAGACCCATACGGAGTTTTACGTAATTTTCGCTTTGAGTGATAAATGTCGGAGATTCTTCGATTTGAAAAAGTTTTTCACTTTCGTAATATTTCTTTTTGGACACTACTCCGATAAATTTCAGGTACATAGGTATTGTTCCCGGCAGTTCGAAACGAGCGGAGGCCAATCCTGTATTATACGATCTTCCGAATTGTCCGTTTAAGTCGAAATCCAAAGAATAGAGACTTAAAGTTCTGTATTTTGCTCCTAAATAGATTTGATTGGTATTTCCTGAAGAGATATATCCTCCTAATCCTATGGCTATATTATCCTCGAGCTTTGCATTCAATAAAAGTTTGAAGTTCCCGGATTCTTCATCGTATACAGCGTGTGGAATAAGATCGGAGATTTTCGAATCGGAGAGTAGTTTGTAGTAAGATTGTTTGACATCTTCTTGATCGAGGAGTTTATTTTCGTCTAATTGAAACTGTTTACGAATATAATTTTGTTGAGAGTGATTGCCTCCTTTAATAGATATATCTTCGAATAAGAGTTCCGGAGTTTTGCTTTTGAATACCATTCTTTGGAGTTTCCGTGTTTCAGATGGCAGTTCTCTGGGTATTCTTGATTTTATAGAATCCATCATCGACACGGCTTTATCATATCCGATTTTGAAAATTTGGTCTGCTTTCGGAAAATCGAGGAGATTATACTCTTTTAAATTGAAATCGATTAGAATTCCGTCTTCTTCTTTGATCTTATAATCTGTCTTTTGCATGACCATATTTTCGATTTGTGCCATGAGATTATCTTCCTTAGGCTTTTCAGGATTTGAAGATACATTGCTTCCGATGATAATATCCGGATTGAAATCCTTTTTCATGACATCTATCGGGAAATTATTATAGATACCTCCATCATATAGCAATACACTATCTATTTCGATAGGTTTAAATACGAATGGGAAACTCATAGAGGCACGTACGGCATCACCTAAATCTCCTTTTTCGAATATAACCGGACGTTTATGGTAAACATCCGAAGCTACGGCCCGGAACGGTACGAACAAATTGTTGAAATTTCCTCCTGATTGTGCTGTATAAGGAGCAAATATACGCATGAATGCCAAATTCATCGGGAGAGGATTTATTAAACTTTTGGGCAAAAAATGCGGCGTTATTTTACTGGAATCTTTCAAACCTATTTTGAAAGAAGCAAATTCAGGTGTTTGATCGGGTTTTTTGAAATAGTAGATATATTTTTCTTCCATCTTTCCTGTTGACCAAGATGCAAAATCATCGGACTTTATCAGTTCGATCATTTCGGCAGGAGTATATCCCATTGCATATAAAGCGCCTACGATAGCACCCATTGAAGTTCCTGCAATGTAATCGATGGGAACATTGTTCTCCTCAAGAGCTTGGATAATTCCGATATGAGCGATTCCTTTCGCCCCGCCTCCGCTGAGTACTAATCCGACAGTTTGAGAAAAAGAAACGGATGAAAGTGTCAAAAATGCGGTAAATATGAGCAAGAATCTTTTCATATACAGTTTTCAGTCAAAAAGAATAATCAGTCAAATGTACAGATTTTTTTAGAACAAATCTTTATGGATAAAATGATTTTGAGATACTATATACTTTTTTTAATTGATATGCTTAAATAGCAAAAGAACAGTTATCCGTTTAACAAAATTACTTTTTTGCTTGTTCTTTGTTTTATGAAATATTTTCTTTCGCTTTATTTCCGATCTTGTTTTTTGTTGGGACAGATCGGTATCGATAGAAGAGATAGATTCAAAAACTGTATTTCTGTTTTCAGGGATAGGAGATTTATTATTTATCGAGTATTAATTTTTGTCGGTTATAAGAGCCGGCTTAAACTTTGTTCAAGCAAAATTCAGGCCGGCTTGTAAATACTATATTTTGTTTTGCCTATTTATCTTATGTATATCTTATCGGTTATTATTATTTATCGTTTTCTTTTTCATAAATTCCTGTTTCTTCTATTCGACTGAGCTCGGCAAATAACTGGGCATATTTATCGGCTATGGCATTGGCAAAGCATTTCCCTTTTTCTGCTGTGGAGAGAGCCGGATCGCCGATACCGGTATCTTCAGATACTTTTTGCCAATTGCGAGGTATCCAAGCAACTTTTTCTCTTAGAGATTCTAAAGCGAATGATTTATATTTCCCTTTACCGGCGTTTTTGAGATTGACTAATTCCGGATAATAATGCATCATGACCGAAGTTTCTACTTCATCTGCATGATCTCCTGGAGTGTCGAAATATTGTTTTGCCGGGAGTACTGTATACCATTCACTTGTGGCAATTAAAAAATCCGGATAATCTATCGACATATCTCGGATCATATTTTTAAAGCAATTTCCACCATGACCGTTAATGATGACTAACTTATTGATCCCTTGTATGTGGAGAGACGAGACAATATCTGTCAGAATTGCTTTTTGAGTCTCATAACGGGCATGTATGCAGAAACTTAATTCCCGCTGACCCGGGTTTTGAGCACCCAAAGTAATCGGAGGCATAACCATACTGTTTACGCCGAAATGATCTTTTGCGATTTTTGCTGCATCGACAGCGATACTATGCGATAAAATACAGTCGGTTAAATACGGTAAATGCAAATTATGCGGTTCGGTAGCTCCCCATGGTAATATGACCAAATCATATTTTTTATTTAATACATCTCCAAATGAAGATACTAAAAGATCAGTTCCTTTATTTTTAATATTCATTTTTATTAGGGATAATTCGGTTTATTGGTTTTGAATTTGTTTCTGTTTTTAGCAGAATTCTTGTTATATCCGGAGTACGAATGCCGGGTTTTAGTTCCCCGTTGATAAGTAAATAACCATAGCCGTCGAAAATGAGAGATGCTCCGGCTCTGGCAGTCTCAGATACTTTTGCAATTTCTTTCCATCTTTTTTGACGAGAGTTATATACCAGTAAACGATTATTGAAACGATACCATTCTATGGGATGTAACAGGTAGTCGGGAGCATTGTGTTTAAGGGCTTGTAAAAATATATCTTTGTTTACTCCTCCTGTACATAATATCAAGCTGTCGGATAAGGCAATGATGCTACCACCTCCTAAAGAAACTGTCTCTCCTTCGTTGTTTGTAGGATCGGGTAATGAAACCCATTTTTTTGTACTTGGAGAATAAGCATAACCGTCTGTCGATAAAGTTGCCTGTCGATTTCCGTCAGAAGTAGAGAAGCCTCCCCATAAACAAAATATTTGTTCTCCGTGTGGGCCGATTTGTGCTGCACTGACGGCTTGTATGCGTGGAGATCTCGGGAAGTCCTGTAATTTTTGCCAGCCTTTTGAAAGACTGTCTAAATCTAAACAATAAAGATCGTTACAAGGGATACCGTTTTTATTACCTCCGGCTACATACACTACGTTGCCGAGCAATGAACCTGTCATGTTGTCTAAAGTACAAGGTAAGGCCGGTAAAGTTTCCAATACAGCTTTTTTGTTTTTTAGTGTAATTCTATATACTGTATTCAGCCTTTTTTTTGCATTCATGCCTCCAATACAAAGAATACCGTCGGGTGTAGATATGGTAACACCATAGGCAACATCTTGAGGAAATTCTCCGATTTTTTCCCATGTGAAAAGCGAGTCTTCGGTAACTTCGGCGGCATATATACTTCGGTAATATTTTTTAGTTCCTCCGTCTGCCGCCGAAATATCGGGAAAATTGCATCCTCCTCCTATCATCAGTGTACTATGTTTGTTGAAAATACCGGCAAAACAGGCAGAAATGCCTTTTGTAAAATCTTTTTCTTTGTCAGGAAATCCTTTTATCCGGTAAACGTAATCGAGTCTGACCGGAAATTCCAAAATCTCTGCTTGAAAAGAGGATACTGGGATATTGCATTCTGAATCATATATGATTTTGTAATCGGTTTTGGGGGATTTAGGCTCTTTTTTTATTTCAGAGTATGTATATGACTCTTCTCCGGCAAAACTTGGCAGGAAGAATAAAGACATATAGAAAAAAAAGACGATTCTTTTTGTCATTTATTTATTATTTTAAACTATCGTTCAGAATAAATATTGTGCCTTGGCATAACTAACTGAGTAAACTCGTTGTTTTGCTCTTGGTGTGCAAATTGTTTTATAAATGAGTCCCCGCGTTATTTTCAAATCATTTCTTTACAAAGCATATAGCTGCATATCATCATTCTCGGAATATGAAAAGGCCCTTTGAATAAGTTCCCTTTGGCGGGTTGGGCTACTGTTCCGTCACGATGCAAATAGCCATACCATTCCCCGAATTTTTTATCCGGAAAATGAGAATAAGTCCAATCGCTGATCTGTTTATGCATGACAAGATATTTTTCATCATGTGTAGCTCGATATGCATATAATGTAGCGATGATGGCTTCTGTTTGCGGCCACCAGAATTTCATATCTTGAGAATAGTCTTGAGGTGGAAAATTTTTGCAGTCACGAAAGTTGATAATGCCGCCGTATTCTTTATCCCAGCCCCATTCCCAAGACCAGTCGAGAATTTGTAGAGCCAATTGTACTAAGTCTTTATCCCAGTTCTTGTGTCGGGCTTCTTCCATAATAAACCATGAAGTCTCAATGCAATGTCCCGGATTAATGGTTCGACCGTTGCAAGTATCTATAAGTTCTCCCTTAGGACCGACCATTTCGAGTAAAGCTTTAAATTCGGGATGCATGAAATATTGACGTATAGAGGTCAGAGATTCATTTATTTGTCGGTCGAGTACAGGATCTTCAATTACTTCCCGTATTCGAGATGCCGTGTTGATGAGGATCATTGTGATCGAATGTCCACGAGATTGCAGTGTCGGTAAATATTTCGGTTCTAAAAAACCGGGTGTAGAGAGAAACTTGAGAATCCTCTTAAACATCTCCAATGCCTTTGTTGCATAGCTTTTGTCTCCAGAGGCTATGGCATATTCCGACATTGCGATAGCGGCAAAACATTCAGAAAAAACATAACGTCTTTTTCGTAAAGGTATTCCCTCTTCTGTTACTTCGAAAAACAGATGTCCGTCAATATCGGTACAATGAGTCTCTATGAAATCGATGCAACTTTTGGACGCAGCCAGCCATTCTTGTTTTTTTTCTATGTGATTGTAGGCATAAGATGCGATAAAACCGAAACGCCCCTGAAACCATACCGATTTTGTGGAGTCCATTAATTTGCCGTCTCGGTCGAGACAGGTATATATTCCGCCATGTTTACGGTCGAGACCGAATTTCATCCAAAAGGGCATTATGTTCTCTATGAGATCATTTCGATAAGCAGCAGCCCATGTATCTAAATATTTTGTTATATCCATCTTTGTCTAAAGTTTGTTGCAACGATCAAAAAAGTTGATAGCTTCAAGCTCGGCTTTCATTTGAATTTCTTCTTCTTCAGTCATATTTTGAAAAGGCGTTCGGTTTTTGCCTAAATCCAGACCGATAAGTTTCATAATGCGTTTTCCGCCTACGATATTGCCCCGATAGCGGCATATGACATTTATTACTTCTTGAGAGAAGTTCTGGTGTTCGCGTGCCAACTCGAGATCTCCTTTTTCCCAAGCATCAATGATTCCAACCAGTTCTCGACCGTTATAATTGGTTGTTCCGCCGATACCTCCACGTGCACCTCCCATAGCCAAGCAAGGCAATATCGTCTCGTCTTGTCCGTGTAGCATATCATATTTTCCTCCTTTGTAAAGCCGGCATTGATTATATTCATACATGCTTTCGAATGTATATTTGATACCGGCAAAATTAGGAATCCGCCCGTCAACAGCCTCCAGTAATTTTACCATAGGTAGAAAAGCTCCGTTAAAGGCCGGAATATGGTAATAGTAGAATGGCAAATTCGGAGCTCCTATTGCGATCTCTTCGATATATTTCACCAATTCTTCGATACGTCCGATTTTAGGGAAAGGAGGAGCCATCGCTCCAATACCCCATGCGCCTATTTTTTGTGCATGTTCAGCCAAAATTCGACTTGATCTTACACAGCAACTGCCTACATGAACTATGACCTTAAACCCGTCTGGAGCTGCGGCCATCCAATGTTCGGCCAGTTTCATTCGTTCATCTTCCGTCAACATATAGCCTTCTCCTGAAGAACCGTTGATGAATACACCCTGTAATCCGTTTTTTTTGAGCATTTTTGCATATGCATCGATCGGTTCGTAGTTTACCTCTCCATTTTCATAGAATGGAGTAAACGGAGCATCTATAAGACCTTTAATTTTTTCCATAGTAGTTATGTTTTAATGTATGATTTATTCCATATTATCTGTCTTGGGACGAAGAAAATAAACTTGCAAGAGCAATGCTGCAAGAACGACGATACTGAGTAAGGCAAAACCTATGCCTAAATTCCCTCCGTCGGTCCATTTACCTAATTGTTCTGTTACGGCTGCACCGGCAAATACACCGGTCATATTCATGATACCGTAGGCAGTTCCGCGATATTTTGCGGATATAAATTGACATAAGATAGGCATATTATTGGCATCGAAAATACCGAACCCTATTCCGAAAAGTAACCCTGCACCGACAACTGCCATAAAACTTTCTCCAAAGCCGAGTAACATTAGAGCCGGAATTGTCATCCCTAAACCGATAGCTCCTGTGTAAACCCTTCCGCGAATGTTTTTCTGTACCCAACGATCCGATAAAATACCACCGACAATAACTCCTATAAATGAAGAGACGGCAATGGTAATCGTAGATATAGGACCGGCTTCGGACATGGGAATATTCAGTGTCTCGGAAAATAATGTGGGTAACCAGTTTTTTGTTGCCCATCCGGGAAGACTGGGTGCGGCAAAATAGAAAAGAATGATCCAAAAAGCCCATGTCGAGAAAAGAACAGATAATCCGCTAAACAAAGAGATTTTCTTTTCTGTATTATTAATTGGGATATTTGTCTTTTTAATATTATGAGCCGGATTTTCTCTTAATGCGAACATGAGAATCAGAGAGTAGGCGATACCTATGATTCCGAACCAATGAAAAGTGGAATGCCATGAAAATGTCGCTGCGATTGTAGCTCCGAAACCACCGACTGCCTGTCCTACATATAATCCCGTCATGTGTATGCCTATGGCCAATGATCTGGATTTTCCTTGATGCCAGTCTGCGATAAGCGATAACGCTGATGGAATGTAAAGAGCCTCGCTTATTCCCATTAAAGCTCTTAACCAATATAGCTCCTGAAAACTGTCTGCATATCCCATTAGATAGGTGACTGTTGACCATACAAACAAGCTTCCGACTATCAGCCATTTTCTGTTCAGACGATCGGCGATCATCCCCGAAATGGGGCTCATAAAGCCGTAAATCCATAAAAAAACGGCCATTAAAGCACCGAAAGCTTCGGCTTTGTTTAGCTCAGAAATGTCGATTTTCATTGCTTCTTGCATGGTGGAGAGCATTTGACGATCCATATAATTGAGTAGGGCAACGACCCATAGCAAACCGACTACCACCCAGGGATACCAATTGTTGTTTTTCATAAGTATTACTGTTTTTTCAAGTATTATAAATAATGAGACAAATATAAATGATTTTTCGTTAATACAAAAAGCTATTTTTTAATAAAAAGCAATAAGTAGCAGAACCTTTATAAATTATTGTATTGGTAGTAAACGAGTAAAATACCTAAAAAAATATACTTTGGGGTAAAATTATCTGTTTGGATATAGATTTTCAGAATATTTCTGAAAATCTATATCTTGGATTTGAGTTTTTTGATTTATATCTTATTGTCTCCGATATAGGAATCTTTGAAACCTAAGAAATAAAGTACACCATCGAGACCTATTGTTGAGATAGACTGGGAAGCGTTTTCTTTTACTTTCGGTTTGGCATGATAAGCTATTCCCAAGCCAGCTATATTGAGCATGGGCAGGTCATTGGCACCGTCACCGACAGCGATGGTCTGAGCAATATCCACGTTTTCTACTTGTGCGATGAGACGTAATAGTTCAGCTTTACGTTTTCCGTCAACAATATCGCCGATGTGTCTTCCTGTCAACTTCCCGTTCTCTATTTCCAATTCGTTTGCATACACATAATCTATTCCGTATTTCTTTTTCAGGTAATTTCCGAAATAGGTGAATCCTCCCGAAAGGATCGCAATTTTGAATCCTGCTGTTTTAAGAACCTGCATCATACGATCTACGCCTTCCGTTATAGGAAGATTTTGAGCAATATCTTCCATTACAGAAACATCGAGTCCCTTTAATAAAGCCACTCTTCGTTCAAAACTTTCGGAAAAATCGATTTCTCCACGCATGGCAGATTCGGTAATTGCTTTTACTTCATCACCGACTCCGGCACGTATTGCCAATTCGTCGATTACTTCTGTTTCGATGAGAGTAGAATCCATATCAAAACATATAAGGCGGCGGCAACGGCGAAACATATCGTCTTGTTGAAAAGATATATCCATACCTAATTCCGAAGATAATTGCATAAAATTCGATTGCATTGAAGATTTATCTCTCGGAGTTCCTCTGACCGAAAGTTCTATACATGATTTTGGCTTACGGGCCGATTCGTCCAGAGGAATTCTTCCGGTAAGCCGTTGAATGGCATCGATGTTTAATCCCTGTTTTGCGACGACACGAGTCACTTCTCCGATTTGTCGGGCAGTAATTTGTCGGCTTAGGATCGTGATGATATATCGGTTTTTTCCTTGGAGGCTTACCCAACTGTTATATTCACTTTCACTAATCGGAGAAAATTTGATATTTATTTCTAATTCATAAGCCTTGAATAACAGATCTTTCATTATTTCTCCTGAATTATCATCAGTCGTTTTAAAGAGAATACCCAAGGATAAGGTGTGGTGAATGTCTGCTTGTCCGATGTCGAGAATCGTAGCATTATAACGTGCTAATATTCGTGTTAGAGCTGATGTTACTCCCGGTTTATCACCTCCGGAGATATTGATCAATATGATTTCGGTCTTTTGGCTCATAAAATTGTATCTTATAAATATGGGCTGCAAAGATAATTAAAATACTGTTATGTATTTTTTGTAGCTTAAAAAGATATGCATATTTCAGTAATGAAGAGAATAAAACAATGTTATAATACTATTTTGTTTAGGTTGTATAGTTAAAAAATATAAATATTTTTGGGCTGTTTTTCAGAAAAAATGCATCTTTGCACTCGTTTTCTAAATCTCTGTTGAAGAAAAGGCGTTTTCAAGATGGTAGATTTACCGCTGAAAATCAGTGGGGCTTGCAGAATTCTGACGAGATGTCGCAACTGCAGGTTTAGTATGAATTATAAAACTTCAGTATGAAGAAAGTAAAGTCAATCTTTGCGTTATTTGTATTGTTTTTGATGTTTTCAGCTAGTAATAATCGGTTTCCTAAAACCGGATTGTTTGTCGGAGAAAAAGCTCCGAACTTTCAAATGACTGATTCCACCGCCGGGACTTTCGATTTGAGAGATCTGAAGGGCAAATATGTTGTGCTTAATTTTTGGGCTAGCTATGATGCTTCGTCGCGCATTTCAAATATAAGAATGCGGCAGGAGATCGAAAAATTGAATCATCAGAATCTTTCGTTTGTTTCGGTTTCGTATGACCCGAGCAGAGTCATTTTTGAAGAAACCGTCAAATTAGACGAGTTGGATAGAAATACGCAATTCTATGACAAGGAAGGGGAGTCTTCAGATATTTATAAGGCTTTCCGTCTTAAAAAAGGTTTTGGAAATTATCTATTGGATCAAAACGGGGTAATTATAGCCAAAAACTTTAGTCCTGAGAAGTTGACGGAATTGATAGGTCAATAATCCTTTATAAAAGAGATCGGATATTATTATCCGGTCTTTTTTCTTTATTAATCGGTATTTATCCTTTTTTCTGTTCCCTGTATTTGCTTGGTGACATTCCCATGACTTGTGTAAAAATCCGGGTAAAATAGAATGCATCCTCAAATCCGAATTTGTGACATATTTGATTTATTTTCATATCTGTGAAGTCGAGATAGTGACATGCTTCTTGAATACGTAAATGTGTGAAATATCGAAGTGGCGAATATCCGGTCTTTTTTTGGAATATAGATGATAAATGAGAAGATGATAATCCGGCATGAGTTGCTAAGTCTGATAATGTAATCTTTTTTTCTATATTTTCTCTCATATAGTGAATAATATCTTCGATAATGTCCATTTGTTTGTTTTGGGGTTGTGCACTTTCTCTGTATTCTCCCAAAAACTTCATAGATCCGAGAAAATAGAATAAGCTTGTAATTGCATAATAGAAATTATTTTTGCTATATCCTTTGCTTAATGTATAAAATATTTCTTCGAAAAGACGGAGACGCTCTTCAATACGAGAGTCGGAATTGGGAGTGATGTTTGTCGGTTTGTCAAATCCGTTTGCAAAGAATGATGCTTTTTCTCCATTGAAATGTATCCAATAAATAGTCCATGGGTCTTTGGAGTCGCTCCCGTATGAATGTGCTGTATTTTTAGGTAAGATAAAAAATTGGTTCGATTGTACCGAGTATTTATTCCCGTTTATGCTGAACCATCCGTGACCTTCAACACAATAAATCAATATAAATTGTTCCGCTTCTTCTTTTGTGCGTTCACGGTAATGATATGACGCTTGTGGATAATAACCTATGTCGGTAATATGCAGCTCTTTCCCTAAAACATCTTGAGCGATGCTATCGACAACTGCGGAAGGCAGAACTATAGCTCTTTCTCCTTTGAATCCGCTTTTTATTTTAGCCATAAGTTATGTGATTTAAGATACACTTTCGCAAATATATTGATAATTTTAATTTGTAACAAGCATGTATTCATTCTTTTAAGAGCTGTAATGTTATATAGTATATATTCATATAAAATTGATAAACAGAATAAAATTATCCATGTAAATAACATTTTTCTCTATGTTGTAGATAAAAAAAAAGCGTTCTCTTTGTATTGTTGAAATTTAATACTGAAAACCGATGAATGCACACAGTAAATTTTTTCTGTTTTTTATAGCCCTGGCTTCCGCAATGGGAGGATTTCTGTTCGGATATGATTGGGTTGTTATCGGAGGGGCTAAACCTTTTTATGAACAATTTTTCGAGATTGCCGATAATCCGTATATGCAGGGGTGGGCAATGAGCAGTGCCTTGATAGGCTGTCTTGTCGGAGCTTTAATAGCGGGGAAATTTAGTGACCGTTTCGGTCGTAAACCGATTTTGATTTTAGCCGCAGCTCTTTTTATTTGTACTTCTTTGGGTACAGGCTTGTGTAATAGTTTTACTATGTTTAATGTATTCAGACTTATCGGAGGTTTTGCCATAGGAATTGCGTCCAGCCTTTCTCCTATGTATATAGCAGAAATTTCTCCGTCAGACGTGAGGGGACGTTTTGTATCGATAAATCAGTTGACAATAGTGTTGGGTATATTAGCCTCTCAAGTGGTAAATTGGTTGATTGCCGAACCTGTTGCCGAAGATGCTACGAGTGAAATGATTCGGTTGTCATGGAATGGCCAATGGGGGTGGCGTTGGATGTTTTTAGCCATGATTGTTCCGGCAGCTTTGTTTTTTATAGTTGGGTTCTTTTTACCCGAAAGTCCTCGTTGGTTAGCTACGGTAGGGCGCAGAGATGCAGCTTTACAGGTTTTTGATAGGATTGGAGGGCGAGAGTATGCTCTTGCGGAGATGCGTGAGATAGAACATACTGTACCGGCAGAACCGCAGGGCGGATTTAAGACATTGCTGCCTCCGTCTTTACGTAATGTATTGGTAATAGGTATTGTATTGGCTATGTTTCAGCAATGGTGCGGTATAAATGTGATATTTAATTATGCGCAAGAGATATTTATGGCTGCCGGATACGGAGTTTCTGATGTATTGATGAATATCGTAATAACAGGAATAACAAATGTCGTCTTTACCGTTTTAGCCATGTTTGTAGTTGATAAATGGGGACGGAAAAAACTGATGATGCTGGGAGCATTTGCTCTGACCGTAATTTATGCGTTTATGGGTGCTGCATACTATTTTCATGTATCCGGACTTCCGCTGCTGATTATCGTTGTGCTGGCAATTGCATGTTATGCAATGACATTAGCTCCTGTTATGTGGGTTATCATTTCTGAAATATTCCCCAACAGAGTGAGAGGTGTTGCTATGTCTGTCGCTACATTCGCTTTATGGGCAGCATGTTTTATTCTTACTTATACATTCCCTATTTTGAATCATAGTTTAGGCGCTTACGGGACATTTTGGTTTTATGGTTTGATTTGTTTGGCCGGAGGAATTTTTGTTACGATAAAACTACCAGAAACAAAAGGCAAAAGTTTAGAAGATATAGAAAAAGAATTGGTTAAAAAATAACACTATAAAGTATGGAAAAAATTACAGAATACCTGACCCGTTGTGAGGTTGGGGAAGGACAGGTACGTGCTTGGGAAGAAGATATTATGCTTCCTACGTATGGTATAGGAAAAGAAGAAAAAAATCCTATTTTTTTAGAAAAAAGAGTATATCAAGGGAGTTGCGGGTCTGTGTATCCATATCCCGTAGTTGAGAAAATAGAGGATGTAAAGTTAGAGAAAAAATACAAGGCTCTATTCCTTGAAAACGAATATATCAAGATGATGGTTTTACCAGAGCTCGGAGGTCGTGTGCAAATGGCCTACGATAAAATCAAGAAACGTCATTTTGTATATTATAATCAGGTTATAAAACCTGCTCTTGTGGGACTTACCGGTCCTTGGATTTCAGGTGGTATAGAATTTAATTGGCCACAACATCATCGTCCTTCAACATTTTTGCCTACAGATTATTCTATCGAAGAAAACCCTGATGGAAGTAAAACCATTTGGTGTAATGAAGTAGAACGGATGTTCCGAACGAAAGGGATGCATGGTTTTACTCTTTATCCCGGAAAGGCGTATATCGAAATAAAAGCTAAAGTTTATAATCGGACATCTTTCCCCCAAACATTTCTTTGGTGGGCTAATCCGGCAGTTGTGGTGAATGAACACTATCATTCGGTTTTCCCGCCTGATGTAAACGCTGTTTTCGATCATGGAAAGAGAGCCGTCTCGAGTTTCCCTATTGCTACCGGTGTGTATTATAAACAAGATTATTCTTCTGGTGTAGATATTTCGAAATATAAAAATATTCCGGTTCCGACTTCATATATGGCGATTCGGTCGAAGTTTGACTTTGTCGGAGGATATGAGGAAGATAAAAAAGGAGGATTGCTGCATGTTGCCGATCATCATGTTTCTCCTGGGAAAAAACAATGGACATGGGGAAATGGAGATTTCGGTGTTGCATGGGATCGTAATCTCACAGATGAAGATGGTCCTTATATTGAATTGATGACGGGCGTATATACCGATAATCAGCCTGATTTTACATGGTTGCAACCGTATGAAGAAAAATCTTGGGTTCAATATTTTATGCCTTATGCAGAGGTCGGATATGTCAAGAATGCAACAAAAGATATGATTTTGAATGTTGACGTACAAGGGAATAATACTAAATTGATATTGTATGCTACGGGAAAACAACCGAAAGTGCGTGTTTTGGTGAAGGATGTAAGCGATAAAATATTGTTCGACAATACAGTGAATATATCACCGGCAGAGCCTTTCTGTGTCGAATTTTCGTCAAACGGGGTGCTTGCAGAAAATATGATTACGGATATATACGGTCAGGATGGAAAATTATTGCTTACCTATAAAGCCGATAAGGAAGAAATAAAGCCATTGCCGAATCCGGCAGAGGCAGCAAAAGACCCTAAAGAAATAGCTTCTATCGAGCAACTTTTCTTGACTGGGTTACATTTGGAACAATACCGTCATGCTACCTATAATCCGATGGATTATTATGAAGAAGCGTTAAGTCGGGAACCTGGAGATGTCCGTTGTAATAATGCTATGGGACTTTTATGGATGAGAAAGGGTGAATTTGCTAAAGCCGAAGTTCATTTTCGTACTGCAATAAAAACTCTTACACAACGTAATCCTAATCCGTATGATGGAGAACCTTATTTCAATTTAGGTTGGAGTTGCCGTATGCAGGGAAAGATAGACGAGGCTTATGATGCGTTTTATAAGGCTGCATGGAATGCCGCATGGCAAGATGCTTCTTATTTTGAAATAGCCCGAATAGAAACCATTCGGGGAGAGTATGAGAAAGCTCTCGAATCTGTTGAAAAGTCATTAACACGCAATTGGCATCATCACAAAGCTCGTCAGTTAAAGTGTTCTCTTCTCCGTAAGATGAAATACAATGAAAAAGCAGTAGCTTTTGCTGATGCTTCTTTAGAAATCGATTCTTTCAATATGGGATGTCGCTATGAACGTTATTTGGCATCCGGAGAAAATTCTGATTTGGAAAAATTGAAAGAGTTGATGAGAGACTGGTCTCACGGGTACATTGAATATGCTTTGGATTTTGTTGCAGGAGGGTTATATGAGGAAGCTGCAGGTTTGCTCGGATTATATCTTCAGGATGTCGAAAAAGTATATCCTATCATTTATTACTTATTGGGTTATATATGCATGAAACAAAGTAATCCTTTTTTGGCACAAGAATATTTTGTTAAAGCAGAAAAATGCGATTCGACATATTGTTTCCCTAACAGAATAGAAGAAGTCTTGATTTTGCAAGAAGCCGTCCGGCAAAATCCTTCCGATGCAAAATCCTTTTATTATTTAGGAAATTTTTGGTATGCTTCCCGGCGTTATGAGAATGCTGTATCTTGTTGGGAGCAGTCGGCAACAATTGATCCTGAATTTCCGACAGTATGGCGGAATCTTTCGTTAGCATATTATAATAAATGTAATAATCGAGAAAAGGCGGTTGCTGCTTTAGAAAAAGCTTTTGCTTTAGACAATACGGATGCACGTATATTGATGGAACTCGACCAGCTTTATAAGAAACTGGGACGTTCATATGCCGAACGGTTGATTTTCCTTGAGAAACATGTCGCGTTGGTCGAATCCCGTGATGATTTGGCTTTGGAACGCATCACTTTATATAATCAGTTAGGACGTTATTCCGAAGCAAAAGCTTTGCTTGCGGCTCGTAAGTTCCACCCGTGGGAAGGCGGTGAGGGAAAAGTGACAGGACAATATGTTTTGTGTCACGTAGAACTGGCAAAAGAAGCAATTTCTGCAGGACGGTTTGAAGAGGCTTTGGATTTGTTGAATAAAACAGAATCGTATCCGTACAATTTGGGAGAAGGAAAACTCGCCGGAGCAGAGGAAAATGATATCTATTATTATAAAGGATTGTGTTATCGTGAGCTCGGTAAAGAGAGCGAAGCTTTAAGTTGTTTTCATAAGGCGACAGTCGGATCTTCTGAACCTGCACAAGCATTCTTCTATAATGATCAACAACCTGATAAAATATTCTATCAAGGATTGGCATGGCGAGCTTTAGGTGATGAGAAAAAGGCTCGGAGCCGCTTTAATAAGCTGATCAAACATGGTGAGAAGCATCTTTTCGATAATTGTAAGATAGATTATTTTGCTGTTTCATTACCTGATTTGGCAATTTGGGAAGAAGATCTGAATAAGCGAAATCTCCTTCATTGCAACTATGTAATGGGATTAGGACATTTAGGTTTAGGGAACTTGGTGAAAGCAAGATCATTCTTGGAGGAAGTTCGGAAATTAGATGTAAATCACCAAGGAGGACAAATACATTTGAATATGTGCAATAAGTAGAAAGATTGTTTGATAAAATTATATCCTTGTGTTAAAGGTGGAAACAAAAAGATTGATATTATCTTTTTTTGTTTATTTTTCCTCTCAAATATTTGTCTTTATTTGAAGGAGAATCCACCTTTGGCAAGATATAATAGATAGGCGTGTTTTATATAATAAAGTATATTATATTTATAAATACCGGATTTGTACCATTTTAGGCTTATTTTATGAAAAGAAATATTTTGTTTTTGCTTCTGATATTATTCGGGCTTATTCCGGAGGGTTTTTCTCAGGAATATGTATTGGATTTAAGTGGGACATGGCAATTCGCTATGGACAGTAAGGATGTCGGTGAACAGGAGTGCTGGTTTGAAAGATCTTTGGAAGATGTTATTCTGTTGCCCGGTACGACCGATTTGGCAGGGAAGGGTATTCCGAATGAACTCTCTCCGGCTTTGGAAAAGCCTCAAATGTTACACTTGACTCGTCGTCATTCTTATGTAGGTCCGGCGTGGTATAGCCGGGAGATTGAGATTCCTGCATCGTGGAAAGGTCGGAACGTTTCTCTCTATTTGGAACGTGTTATGTGGCAATCTAAAGTTTGGATAGATGGGGTTGCTTTGGAGGGGGTACAAGAGAGCCTGACTACACCGCATCGTTTCGATTTACCATCAGATATTCGTACGGGGAAACATCGGTTGACGATCAGGATTGATAATCGCAAACAGTATGATATTTCGGTTAAAGATTTGGCGCATGCTTATACCAATGATACTCAGATTATGTGGAATGGTGTATTGGGACGTCTGGAACTTCGTGCGGAAAATCAAATCTCTGTTGAGGATGTTCAGCTTTATCCGAATGTATCTCAGAAAAAAGTGCGATGTGTGGTAACTGTGTCGAATTTTGGAAAGAAAGAAAAAAAAGGAACTCTTTCATTTAATCCGAAAATATTAACAGATGGAAGAGCATTGTCGTCACAGTTATTGACTACATCTTTTCGTCCCGGGAAAAATACTATAACGTATGATTATGATATGGGCGAAAATACTGTTTTATGGAATGAATTTTCTCCGGTTTGTTATCAGATGGATGTCATTTTGACACAAGGGAAAAAAATTTCTGCTTTTTCAGCCCGGTTCGGAATGCGTAATTTATCGACGTCGGGCTCTGTATTGATGAATAACGACGACCGCATTTATTTAAGAGGAACATTGGAATGTTGTATTTTTCCTTTAACAGGTACACCTCCTACTGATAAGGAAGGCTGGAACAAAGTATTTAGTGTTGCAAAAGCATACGGTTTGAATCATTTGCGTTTCCATTCGTGGTGTCCTCCTCAGGCAGCGTTTGAGGTAGCAGATGATATGGGATTTTATTTGCAGGTAGAGTTGCCTTTATGGTCTTTGACCGTTGGTAAGGATACGACAACCAACAGATTTCTTTATGAAGAGGCTGATAGAATATTAAAGGAATATGGTAACCATCCTTCGTTTTGTTTAATGAGTGTCGGAAATGAATTGCAACCGGACTTTGACTTTTTGAATAGTTTACGTTCTTATATGAAATCAAAAGACAATCGCCACTTATATACGACTACTACGTTTACTTTTGAAAAAGGTCATGGTGATTGGCCGGAAACCGGTGATGATTTTTTTGTGACGCAATGGACGAAAAAAGGTTGGGTTAGAGGACAGGGTGTTTTTAACGACGAATCTCCTTGTTTTGATAAAGATTATACATCTTCCGTTGACGGGATGAATGTCCCTCTTATTTCTCATGAGATAGGACAGTATGCCGTGTATCCTAATTTGAAAGAGATTGAAAAATATAAAGGTGTACTTGACCCTTTGAATTTTAAGGCGGTAAGGGCTGATTTGCAAGAAAAAGGATTGTTGTCTAAAGCCGATGATTATTTGAACGCTTCGGGAAAATTGGCTGCTATATTGTATAAAGAGGAGATTGAACGGGCTCTGAAAACACCCGGATTCTCAGGTTTTCAATTGCTCGATTTGCACGATTTCCCCGGACAAGGAACTGCTTTAGTCGGTTTGTTAGATGCATTTTGGGATTCTAAGGGGATTGTTGCTGCTGAAGATTTTCGTAATTTTTGTTCTCCAGTTGTTCCTTTAACTCGTTTCCCGAAAGCGATTTATACGAATAACGAGTTATTCGAGGCGACAGTGGAAATTGCTAATTATGCTGCTTCAGATATTGTGAAATAAGCACATAGAGAAATAAGAATACAATATCAAATGGAAAGCGTGTAGCTCAATGAGTTACACGCTTTTCTTGTTTTTGGCCGTACACAATAATATTGCTATCTTTGCGTTATTATTATAAACATCTGTACCTTATTTGTACCTGTAAGAAAAAGTAGATATGATGAGAAGAATAGATATTAAGAACTACAAAATGAATGAATTATGGCAGTAGCAAAGTATAAGATAGTACGGAAATGTCCTGTGTGCGGAGAAGAGTTCTTCGCAAGGACTTTGGAGTCCTGGTATTGTTCACCCAAATGCTCCAAGGTGGCGTGGAAGCGTAAGCATGATGAAGAAAAACGCCAACTTGAACTGGACAAGATTGTAAGCAATATGCCCAAGTCTAAAGAGTATATCAGCATAACGGAAGCGTATGCTATGTTTGGTGCAAGCCGCTCAACCATTTATAGGCTCATCTACATGAAAAAGATTTCCTTCATTGAGCCAGAGAAAGGAATACGACTTGTATGCAAAGGAGAACTAATGAATCTGTTTCCGTTAAGACAGTCTCCGCTTGACACCAAGCCAAGGAAACCAGTTACCATGTACCGCATGGAACCAGAGGATTGCTATACAATAGGTGAGATTTCCAAGAAATTTCATCTGGATGACAGCACCGTGTATGCTCATATACGAAAATACTCAATACCGACCCGGCAAATCGGTAATTATGTGTATGCTCACAAGGAATCAATAGACAAACTTTATAAAGATATAAAACCATTATGAAAAGATTAGATTATACTAAAGTCTCCGTCAAATTAAAGAAAAGTGAGTGGAGAGATGAGTGGTTCATCTATCTTGAAGCTTATCCTGTTTATGAGACGGGAAATGACAAACCCAAACGAGTGCGTGAATATCTCAGGAGGTCTATTACTACCCCTATATGGGATAAACGACGAAGCGAGCGAGCCGTTGCTGGTAGAATAAAGTACAAGCCCAAGCGAGATGACAATGGCGTTATTCAGTGTAAATCCAAGCAAGATATGGAAACTTGCCTTTATGCGGATGGCGTTCGAGTCCTGCGTCAAAAAGAGTACGACAACATGGCTCTCTTTACTGACCAGCAAATGGAAATGGCAGAACAAAGCGAACGCTCAAAATGCAATGTTCTGGAGTATATTGAGAAGTTAATCAAAGAAAGAGAGGAAACTGCGTCAGAATCGATAGTTGTCAACTGGCGCAGATTGCACACACTGTTGTCAATGTTTGCCAAGTGTGACTACATACAGTTCTCGCAGATTGACATGAAGTATATTGAGGCATTCCGTTCCTTCTTGATAAAGGCACCGCAGGGTGGTTCTAAGAAAGGAACTATTTCAAGGAATACGGCATCGACGTACTTCTCTATCTTCAAGGCGGCACTCAAACAAGCTTTCGTGGATGGCTATCTGAATTGTGATATTGCTGCCAAGGCTAAAAATATCATGTTTCAGAGTGCTCGAAGAGAGTATCTGTCACTGGAAGAACTTAATATATTGGCAAAGACTCCGTGTGATGATATACTAAAACGGGCAGCCTTGTTCTCTGCACTGACAGGAATGCGACATAGCGATATTCAAAAGCTTAAATGGTCAGAGGTTGAAGAATACAATGGTGGGTACCGTCTCAATTTCACTCAGCAGAAGACTAAGGGCGTTGAATACATGCCTATATCGCCACAGGCATACAAGCTTTGCGGTGAGCGCAAGAAAGACGGAGAACTGTTGGTGTTTGCCGGACTGCCTGACCCTTCATGGATATCTAGGCCTTTGGAACGGTGGGTAAAAGCATCAGGGATTACCAAGCACATCACCTTTCATTGCTTCCGCCACACCTATGCAACGTTACAATTGGCTAACGGTACAGACATATATACCGTAAGCAAAATGTTAGGGCATACCAATGTAAAAACCACGCAAATCTACGCAAAAGTAATTGACAAGAAGAAAGATGAAGCTACAGAAGCTTTTAAGTTGGACATAGATGAATAGTGATTATCATTTGTAAGCACTTAGTATAGAAGACCACTTGTATCAATAAGTCCTTTATTGTACAGGTGGTTTTTAGTGCCTTTCATTTTCAACATTCTATGTAATGATGCTATTGTTTTGGCACTTTAACCTTTCGTGGAAACCAAACATTTATAACAATAAACAGATAAAAATGAAAAAAGACAGCCTTTTTTGGCTTCTCTCTTTTTGAAGAGAGCAAGCGTGTCCACAAACATGTGGAGTGTACAGAAGACTTCTACAGAGAACTGTATGAGTTGTTTGAGATCGCAAGAAGTTGGTATCTTCAAGCTGAAAAGAATCATATGAAGACAGAGTACTTCATAGAACTATTTGAGCGCAGTCACCAATATATTGACTGTGATTGTGCACGTTGTAAGAACTCGCGACAGATGGCAATTGGCATTATTGGTACTTTGTTTAGAGACTCTAAGTGTGTGTCAATAATCAAGAAAAAAGAAGATTATTCCAAGCAGGAACTTATTGAGTTGTTTCTTCAACATGTGGGTACTGGTCTGCCAATCCTTACCCGAAAGAAATCGTCCATCCTCACTTTGGGATGCCAATTGTCAGACAGACAGATGGATTTGTTGGTAGAACTTGTCCAAAGTCACGACATATTTGATTTTGCCGACAACAGTGATGTGCGTAGCGAGTTGTGTCGCCTATTCAAGTGCGACTTGGACGCATCTATCCGTGTAAAGAATGTACGTAATGTAGCCGTACTGTTTGACGCTATGGCTCAATACCATTTGATAAACAATAATTGGCAATATGTCATGGGAGAAGGTCGCTTCTTAACCAGTATCAAAAAGGATGGAACAGAGAAATTCATAACTTCAAGTTGTCTTTCCTCTTCTCTTTCAAGGATAAGAAGAAACGTTTCCATGACAGCAAGTCAATATGCCATCTGCAAATCCATCGAACAGATATTAAGAGAGGAATAAATCACAATAATTCTGCTAAATGAAAGTAAAAACGTGATAGTTTGGTTGATACTGCCTTACTATCACGTTACTTTTTCTATTTAGTGACAGTCTCCCCATAACTTTGCATCAAAAATCATAAAAAATAATTAGCATGGAAGAAAATAGTATAAGATTTGAAGATATTCCCAACGCTATAACGGGGGTACTGAAAAAGCTGTCATCATTAGAAGACAAGATTGATGGTATATATGAACTTGTTCAATCAGAAAAAGAAGAAACATGGTTTACGGTTGCTGAATTATGTGCTTATCTCCCAACACATCCGGTAGAGCATACCATATATTGCTGGACAAGCAATCGGGAAATACCGTTTCACAAGAGAGGCAAACGCATCATGTTCCTCAAATCTGAGATAGATGAATGGCTTCAAGGAACCAAGGGCAAATCGAAGAACGAGATTCAAAGAGAAGCAGAGGAATATGTACTATCTACACAAAGAAAGAATAGACGGCTAATATAACCGTGCTACTGTCTGTAAACAATTTAATTAAGGTACGTGACACATGAATGAAAGACATTTTAGACTCTATGAGCGAATTGTCGCAATAGAAGACAGTTTGGAGGCTTTGGGACCTATTGACAAACTAATAGAGCGAATCGAGGAATTGGAGAAGATGGTCAAGCAGACCAAAACCGTCTTGGGGTTTGACGAAGCATGTAAGTATATTGGTGTTTCTGAAAGCCTGCTATACAAACTTACAGCCGCAAAAGAAGTTCCACACTATAAGCCAAGGGGAAAAATGCTGTATTTTAATAGAGAAGAAATCGACAAGTGGCTGCTCCAAAACAAACAAGAGGTCATTGGAATGGTAACGAAAATAGAAATTGATAATCCGAAAGAATGAAAATGGAAGAAAATAACAAACATGTACAGCCTAACTCAAAAGAGGAAGGAGTACAGCGTCTCAATCGCATATTGAGCGAATCGTTGATAAAGGCAACAGATACTTATAAAACACCTCCTCAGATTATATGGGTTGATAATTCCAGCATAGCCACATTGGGCAACTTCAGTGCTTCTACTGGTAAGGCAAAGGCGAAAAAGACCTTCAACGTGTCTGCCTTGGTAGCCGCTTCCCTCGCCAACGGCAAGGTACTGAACTATCGCGCCAGTCTGCCAGAGGGGAAACGCAAGATACTGTATGTAGATACGGAGCAGAGCCGCTATCACTGCCATAATGTGCTGGAGCGCATCCTGAAGCTCGCTGGTCTACCTACAAGCATCGACAACGAGAACCTTGACTTTATCTGTCTGAGAGAGTACACGCCCTCCGTCAGGATAGAGGTCATAGACTATGCGCTTGCCCAAGACCAAAGCTATGGACTGGTCATCATCGACGGAATCAGAGACCTGCTTCTCGACATCAACAATGCGGGAGAATCGGTCGAGGTCATCAACAAGATGATGGAATGGTCATCAAAGTATGACCTGCACATCCATTGCGTATTGCATCAGAACAAGGGCGACAATAACGTGCGCGGGCATATCGGTACGGAGATGAACAACAAGGCAGAGACGGTGCTTGTCATCACCAAGAGCACCACCAATCCCGACATCAGCGAGGTGAAGGCGATGCACATCCGTGAGAAGGAGTTCAAGCCGTTTGCCTTTACAGTCAATGAGGAAGGGTTGCCAGAGATTGTCGAGCACACGCCGGAGAAGGAAGAAGGTGACAAGCAACCGTCAAGGTTTACTTACCAAGACTTGACATCCGAACAGCATAACGAGGCGCTGACGGCTGCATTCAAGGAGAAACCTATCAAAGGATTCGATCGCATGGTGGAGGAATTAACGCAAGCCTATGCAGACATTGGCTTTAAGCGTGGCAGAAGCGTCATCATCAAAATGCTGAAATACCTGATTAACGAGCAAAAGCTCATAGTGAAGCGGGATAATCATTACTATTTCGGATATACACCTGCCGAGATTGACCTGTTCCATGAAGAGGAATAAAAACAGTTCAGAAACCAGTTTAGTTTACGTCCGTACCTATATATAAGAAATAAGGCCAAAGTAAACCGAAATCGGAGGCTGAATTGGGAAGCGGAAAAGTAGTTTAGCAAATGGTTTAGTTTACGGGTGTGCCTATATAGGAGAAAGGGTAAAGTAAACTGTTTCCATGGACAAAGTAAAACCGAACAAATGAAAGTACAATGAATATTGAACAATCGAAGAAACTGAGCATTATAGACTTCTTAGACAAGGAGAATGTAACGCTGAAAAAGAAGAAGGGCAATGCCTACTGGTATCTGTCACCCTTCAGGGACGAGAAGACCGCATCGTTCAAGGTCAGCAAGAAGGAGAACCTGTGGTACGACTACGCCATTAAGGAGGGCGGTGACCTTGTGGAGCTGGTAAAGCGTATGTATAACAAACAATCCGTTTCCGATGCCCTTGCCTACCTTGCGTCCAAGAGTATTGCCACTGTGGATAAGGCAATCGAGACCGCTATCGCAGCCAAGGAATACACGACAACCAAGATGAACGATGTGAAGCTGCTCCCACTGAGCAACCATTCTCTGCTGTCCTATTTCAGTAGCCGACGGATAGACATCACCATTGGCAGGATGTATTGCAGGGAGATACACTACAAGGTTGAGCAAAAACATTACTATGGCATTGCCTTTGGCAATCTGAGTGAAGGACATGAGGTGCGCAATCCCTATTTCAAGGGCTGCATCGGGCATAAGGACATCACCCTGCTTGCCCATACGTTCAACGAGTGGCAAAACGGTTGTCTGGTCTTTGAGGGCTTCATGGACTTCCTTGCTTATATGACCCTCGTTAAACAGCAAGACCGATGGTTTGTCGTTGAAAGCCCTTGCGACTATATGATACTGAACTCAGTCGCCAACCTCAAACAGGCATTGCATTACCTTGACCGTTACACCCACATCCATTGCTTCCTCGACAACGACCAGGCAGGACGCAAGACGGTTGAGAGCATCAGCAATGTATTCGAGTACAGGGTGACGGACGAGTCCTTCAGATATGCCGACTACAAGGATGTCAACGACTATCTGATGAGGAAGAAACGAACGGCATCTGAATGACATTATAAAGACGAAAACACCATCATTTGATGCAAAAATGGCTCAAATGCATTGAAATTACATATCAAATCTGCACTTTTTCGCCCAAACATGCTTGATTCTCAATTATTATCCTTATTTTTGCATCGTTTTAATACATTATTAAAATGTAGCAGAATGGAATTGAAAAAAGAAATAAGGATATTGGGCAGACGCTTTGAGGTGGAACCTCGTGCCAAGGAAAGCCTGAAAGGCATCACGGTTGGCGAGAAACTCTCATACCGTTTCTATGATGGCACATACCAAGGCACGCCCCTGCTGTTCGTTGAGCCCAAGAAGGGCAATCCCTCTCCACGGACTTGCGCCATCACGGGCAAGCGGTTGACCGAAGCCCTGGGACTGCCTGCGGTGTTTATCCTTGCGCCCGGACCCACCTACGAGCGACACAGACTGGCAGACAAAGGAGTCTTCTTTGTCATGTCCGAGGAATATGCCCATCTGCCAGGCATCATAGCATTGGAGAAGACAAGCAACAGGAAGATTGCCGAAGTATTGACCCCTGTGGCGCAATACATACTACTCTATCACCTACAGGTGGGCAGTATTGAAGGAATGTCGCCAAGGGATATTGCACCGTTGCTTCCATATTCTTACGAAAGCGTCACGTTGGGTGTCACCTGTCTTGAAGATGTAGGACTGTGTCAAAAGATTCAGAACGGACAGCGCAGCAAGGTGGTACACTTCGAGTTGAAGGGCAAGGAACTGTGGGACAAGGCTCAGAACGTCTTGCTGTCACCTGTGGAGAACCGCATCTTTTGCGATGACATACGCTTGGATGCGGAATACCCCGTATGCGGCATCAATGCCCTGGCACATTATTCCATGCTTAATCGTGACCGGGAAGAGATGATAATGATGACAAGCAAGGAATATCGTGCCGTCAAGTCGGCTGATGTCATGGAGAATCCCAACATCTATGACGGCAACTATATCATAGAGGTATGGAAATACCCTGTTGTCAGCAAAATGGGCGACAAAAGCCAGTGGGTTGATCGCCTTTCCCTTGTCCTTTCGTTGAGAGATGATGATGATCCGAGAGTAGAAAAAGAAGTAGAACGAATAATCAGTGAACAGAAATGGAAGGATTAGTCAAGTTCCGTGAAGCATTTGCGGAATACTCAGAAAACTATGTGGTGATAGGCGGAGCAGCCTGTGACATCACCATGACCAATACCGTGGTGCGTCCACGCGCCACACACGACATCGACATGATAGTCATCGTAGAGAACATGACCGAGGCTTTCGCCAATCGCTTCTGGCAGTTTGTGCGGGAGGCTGGCTATCGACCTGAAAAGAGGAAACAGGAGGCTGGTGAGCCACCAAGGTATGAAATGTATCGTTTCCTTGATGGTAAAGACGGCTATCCCGAGATGATAGAACTGCTGTCACGCCACCCCGACGTGCTTGGAGAGCCAAAGGGATTTGTCATAGAACCTATCCCGACCGATGAAGATGTGTCGAGTCTTAGTGCCATCATCATGGACGATGATTACTATCACTTTACTATCGCACACAGCCAACTGACTGATGGCATACGCCATGCCAATTCCGCTGCCTTGATAGCACTGAAGGCAAGAGCCTACCTAAATCTCATGGCAGACAAGCGGGACGGCAAGCATGTGAACACCAAAGACATCAAGAAGCACCGTTCGGACATCCTGAAAAATGTGGTCATAATGACTGAGGACAACATTGAGGCTCCTGCTTCAATAGTGGCATGTATAAGGGAGTTTGTCGCCTCCATCAGAGCCGACTGGTCAACTCTCGCAGAACCATTGTCAAAGTCACTCGGTCAAGACGAGGCATTTGTGACCGGACTGTTAGATCAACTGGATGAATTGTTTATAGAAGCATGACCAATATGAAGATACAATACGCATCCGACCTGCATCTGGAGTTTGCCGACAATTGGCGGTATCTGAAAGCCCACCCCTTGGAGGTGACGGGCGACATACTGCTGCTTGCCGGCGACATCGGCTATCTCGGCGATGACAACTACTCCAAGCATCCCTTTTGGGACTGGGCATCGGAGAACTACAAGGAGGTGCATTGCTGCATGGGCAACCATGAGTTCTACAAATATTATGATGTGGCGACACTGCCCGACGGCTATCTCTTGGAGGTACGTCCCAATGTATTCAGCCACTACAACGGTATTGCGAGGATTGGCGACACCGACATCATCCTCTCCACCCTTTGGTCGAGGATTCCTTTGGAGGACGCTTACTTCACCGAGCAAGTGATAAGCGACTTCCGCCGTATATTATATAAAGGTGAGCTGATGACCCATGCCCAATTCAATGCTGAGCATGAACGTTGCCTCACCTTTATCAAGGATGCAGTGGCATATTCGCAAGCAGCCCATAAGATTGTTGTCACCCATCATGTACCATCGTTCCGTATGCTCCACCCAAAGTTTCAAGGCAGCAAGGCAAACGTGGCGTTCACCGTAGAGTTGGAGGACTATATCACCGATAGCGGCATAGACTATTGGATATACGGACATTCGCACACCAACATCGATGCCAGGATAGGCAACACCCAATGCTTGTCCAACCAGTTGGGCTATGTTTTCTCTAACGAACATCAGGACTTCTCCCATGGCAAGTACCTGACCATATAGCCATCCACATTTTTTTCATCCACCCTCTTTACAAGCTCTTCCCTATCGGAAGGGCTTTTTTTGTGCCTTTCGAGTTTGATTTTTGAGTATGATTGCGAGTGTAATCAAAATTAGAGTTAAGATTTGGCTCCGCGGAAAGTCATTTCGGTTTAAGATTGAAGAAAAGGTAGTTCCTTTGCATCGGCAATAAGCCAAACCATAGTAAAATCAAACTTGAAAATATGAAGTCATTTGTAATATTCGCCATTGTCGTGACCATAATCTATGTCATCTACTATACGGTCATCATCGTGCAGGATCTGTACGGAAAGCCCAAGGACGAGAAGTCACAGGGCGAGTCGTTTGATGTCAGTGACATGACCGACGAGGAAGAGTCGATAGCGGTCAGCGAGAGCGACGGTGGTTTCAGCGTAGGCGACAACCAATATGAGACAGCCTACGAGGAGAAGCAGCTTGCAGAGCCTACAGAGGAGGCAGCCGCCACTGCGGAAGAGAGCAAGCCTCATGTGCTTGAAAAGATACAAAGCGCAATCGAGAAGAAGATGGAGGAAGTGAATACCACCTATTCCGACCCCATGTATTCGGAAGAATTGAACAACACCATCATCGCCCGCGGTCTTCGTCACAATGGACGTGACATGGTCAAGGTGGAATCACTCAATAATGAGATATGATGTCAAAAACAAGAAGTGCATTTCTATCATTATATGCCGCTTTAACCCCAGCTCTGGCCAGTGCTAAGTGTGGCAACGTGGACTACAGCTGGGGAGCGGACGCACTTGCGAGTGCCCATGACTATGCCGTGACGATGATGCTCTATATCGTTTATCTGTGCTATGCAGTGGCGGGCATCGTGGTCATAGTCAGCGCCTTGCAGATATATATAAAGATGAATACGGGCGAAGAAGGAGTGAAGAAGAACATCATGATGCTGGTGGGAGCCTGCCTGTTCCTCATAGGAGCGACCATCGTCTTCCCCGCTTTCTTCGGTTATCAGATTTGAGATACAGGTGATACGAGATAAGATAACTCAAAGTGTAACAAATTAAAAGGTAAAAAGAATGTTTGAAAGGATTAACAAGAAGGTGAAGGGATTCTTCTCTTCACAGCGCATGAAAACGCTCGCCCTGATGTTGCTTGTCGGCACCACCGCAGCAATGGCACAGAACGCAGCCGGCGACTACTCGGCAGGAACGACCGCGCTTACCACAGTGACGGAGGAGATTGCCAAGTATGTACCTATCGTGGTGAAGCTCTGCTATGCCATTGCAGGTGTCGTTGCAATTGTCGGAGCCATAAGCGTTTACATCGCCATGAACAACGAGGAACAGGACGTGAAAAATATCTTAGTCCTCCAAAATTGGTTGGAAAGGATAAGAAAGGAAGTGACAAATAAAGTGCTTAGTATCAAGCGAATAAGCGATTTTTTGATTTTTCCGATTCTTGCTCAACCGACTCTTAAAAAGATATAATAAAATGATTTTTGTTTCTGATTTGTTTCTCATATATGGCTTGATTTTCATATCTTTGCACATGCTTTCAAAGGCATAATCACGATGCAGAAACGATATATCAGCATCCGAAAAGCCCAACCCTCGCAGACCCTCTGCAAAATTCATTTTCCCTTCTTTCGGGAGTAAATTACCAAAATAAAATATAAACAAGCATGGCAAGACCAAAGAAACAAGTCAAACTGAAGGAGCCGATTAAGATTCGTCTCAAACCTCTCGCAGATGGCAACAAGAGTATCTATCTTGACATCTACTGGAAGGGAGTCAGAAAGTATGAGTATCTGAAACTCTATATCATTCCTGAGGTCAATCCACTCTGCAAGGAGCAGAACAAGGAAACGATGGCACTCGCAGAACGTATCAAGGCAGAGCGCATCAAGGCTCTCCATGGTCACGGAGTGCAAGACTGGGAAACCGTCAAGCAGGGTTCACAACTCTTGACAGGATGGATCAAGAAGTATTGTGAAGGTGGAGTCAGCACCAAGAAGTCAACCCTCCATTGTCGTGTTGAAATGCTTCACACCGTGGAGAAATATCTTGAAGAGTCCAATCAGACCTTCATCACCCTTGAAGAGGTCAATGCTGATTTCTGCCGTGGGTATGTGAAGTTCCTTCGCACCTTCCCAAACTCACACTGCAAGTACATTGAGCCAAGACCTATCAGCCAGAACACGGCAAGCCGTTACCTCGGCATGTTCTCGACTACTCTCAACAATGCTGTCCGTCAAGGTATTATCCGAAACAATCCAATGAAGGAACTGGATGCCAAGGAGCGCATTCAGCCAAAGGATGGCAAGAAGGAATACCTTACCATTGAGGAACTTAAAGCCCTCATGGCAACCGACAGTTACCGCCCAGAGGTCAAGCAAGCCTTCATCTTTGCTTGTTTCACTGGATTGCGACTCAGTGATATGTACAAACTTGCACCGATTCACATTTTCAAGACTCCTGACGGCAAGGGCGAGTATATTGACATGGAAATGCAGAAGACGGAGAAGCCTGTCATCATCCCACTCTCTGAAGAGGCAAAGCGTTGGTTACCAAAACCAAAGGGAATAACAACTCCCTTCTTTGATATACCAACTACTCAGACCGTCATAGGCAGAGCCCTTCGCAAATGGGCAGAGGCAGCAGGTGTAGAGAAGCACATCAGTTTCCACTGTTCACGTCACACCTTCGGCACAATGATGCTGACACTTGGCGCAGACCTGTTCACCACAAGCAAGTTGATGGGTCACACCAACATTCAGACCACTGAAATCTATGCGAAAATCGTAGATAAGAAGAAGGAGGAAGCCATCAACCTCATTGATGGAATGTTCAAGTAAAGGATGTACTTTGAAAGTACCCCCCCCTTCAAAGAGTTAAGGGAGGTGACTTGAAATCACCCCCTTTGATAAACCAGGGTGGTGTTTCACCCCAGTGGTATAACCAATTATAACAATCATTGATATGACCATCACACTTCGACAAAAAGACCTTGAAAACGACAACAAGAGCCTGTATCTTGACATCTATGAGAATGGCAAGCGCAAGTTTGAGTTCCTTTCCCTCTACCTAATCCCTGAGATTAACCAAGAGACAAAGGAACGCAACGAGGCTACCTTGAAACGTGCGCAGGAGATTCGTGCCGAGCGCGTCCTTCATCCCGAGACCATTCCCGAGAAAGGTCACTTGATGGTTGTACCCGACATTCCCAACGATGACTCACCCGAAGTCATTGACTGGATCCAGACTTACATGGAGTGGATGGACGGCAATCCCGAATATTCCAAGAGGACTGTCGAGCAGACTCAATACCTTCAAGAACGCATGAAGGAGTTTCTGAAAGCCAAACGCAGACCGCACATCACTCTGATGAAGTTCGATAAGACATGGTTCAAGGCATTCTTTCTTTGGCTGAAGAATGACTATGTACCTCAGAAGTATGTGAGAGTCAAGGCAAAGCCGTTGAGTAATGCCAGTTTGCGGAACATGCAGCAACGCATTGTCGCAGTATTCAACAAGGCAGTCAAGACTGGCAAGTTGAAGGCAAACCCCTTCTATCAGTTGGAGAAGGAAGACACAATCTCCAAGCCAAAGTCTGGTCACAAGCTGTACCTTACACCCGATGAACTCAAACTCTTCATGGCATCCGAAGAGACTAACGGAGTCAGGGAAACCCAGTTGGCATTTGGCTTCGCTTGCCTTACAGGACTACGCATCAGCGACATAAGGGCTTTGCGATGGTCAAACATCATGAGGAACGAGGTAACGAACACACTTGTAATCGTCCAGAAGAAGACCAAGGAACTCAATGCCGTCCCAATCTGCTCAACCGCAGAAGCATGGATGCCACCCAAGAAGGATGACAAGGTTTTCCACCTTCCTGCCCATGCCAATGTGGATGCAGCTCTCAAACGAATAGCCAAGAAGGTAGGTATCACGAAGACAATCTCCTTCCATACCTCCCGACATACCTTTGGCACATTGATCCAAGCGGCTACTGGTGACATCGAGACCACCAAGAAACTCATGGGTCACAAGTCGCTCAAATCAACCGCAGTCTATGCAGACGTGCTGACTGAGGAAAAGGTCAAGGCTATCTCCAATACCAAGACGGTATTCAGGAGTCGCAAGCCACACACCGAGAACAAGAAGATTCCACGAACCAAGCGAACGGCAGCGACCAACACGCACCCTCGCAAGGTCATAGATATACAGGATAACGAATAACGGCTAACGAGCCGATTCAGGATAACAACCAGTTTCATTTCATCAAAAGCAGTGCCCTGATTCAAGGTAGTGGTTTCCGCTACCCTTAGGGGCTTGCTATCTCAAAACCAAGCATTCAGGATAACGTAAACAACTAAATATCAAGATTATGAATAAGACTATTGACAACGAGACTCTTCTTTTGAAGGTAGAGTCATTTGAGCATCGCATCGAGGTTCTGGAGAACACTCTCAGCGCAGCCAAGGAGGTATTGACACTTGAAGAAGCAGCCCTTTTCATGGGTATATCAAAGAGCAGTCTCTACAAGATGACCCATCGTCATGAGCTTCCTTTCTTCCGTCCAAACGGCAAACTCATCTACTTTGAGAAGGCTGAACTTCTGAAGTGGATGCGTCAGAACCGCAGCATGTCTGAGGCTGAGACCAAGGAGGCAGCAGCCCAGAAGCTGAATGAACTTGCCAACCACTAATCAATGAGTATTATGAATCAGGATTTCAATCAACAGCAGTACAACGACAAACTGGCTCAGGTAGCCAGCCTTGCCGTTACCTATGCCAAGGATGGCACAGGCTATCACAGTATGAAGGATGCCTTCAATGAACTGTGCGAGATTTCACATGCCAACAAGGGCATTGACCAAGAAAACACTATCGGCAGACGAACCCTGCTTGTGCAGAGTGTCTGCATCAAGGCTATCCATGCGCTCACTCCATACCAGAACGAGCGACTTGAACAGCAGCTGAAGGACATTGCTTCGGACTATCCCGAGCATCGTCACCTGCATTTCCGCAGATAGTTTCTTCTTTCCCTTTTGTCATATCATAGACATATCAATGAGAGTTACCGCTTACATACGTCAGAAAGATACATCGAAGAACGACCTTGACAGCCGTGCTTCGGTGTACTTCCGTGTCCGTGACAAAGGGCTTGATGTCAAGTGCGCAAGCGAACTTCAGATCAATCCCAATCACTGGAGCCAAGAACGACAGGGCTACAAGAGCCGTGTCAATCTTGTGGATGACGATACCAGAAACCTCTTTGACTCACAGGTCAAGGAGATTACAGGTATCATAACCAGGGAATACTATATCGGAGCAAACTCCGACTGGCTAAGACGACTGATATTTGCCTATCACCACCCCAATGCCTATTGCATGGGCAGTGGCATGGCGGTAAGCAAATCCTTTGTCATCTGGGCAGAGAGGTACCTTCAGAACAAGCATTTCGGCAAGCATCAGGAGTGTAACACCCGATGCCTGATTGACAAGGTTACTCGTTTTGAGGATGAACACAAACACCCGATGAACATTGACAGCATGACTGCCGATGATCTTCGTGTGTTTGCGGATTTCCTGTCTTCTGACTATGACATATCTATGAATACCATCGTCACTAACATGACCTTGATGCGTACCGTCTGCAACTGGGTACGAAAGCAGGGAGTCACAAACAATGACCCCTTCTTTGGCTATGACATGCCCAAGGCACTCTATGGCACTCCATATTTCCTGACCATTCAGGAGCGTGACCAAGTTCTGGATGCAGACCTAACGGATGATGCAGAACTTGCTGAGTATCGTGATATGTTCGTGTTTCAGTGTATGGTCGGATGCCGTCATAGTGATCTTGTGACCTTCACCCCCAAGAACATTATTGACGGTGTTCTGGAATATATCCCCATCAAGACCAAGGGCAAGTTAGGTGACGTTGTAAGGGTTCCTCTTATCCCCAAGGCTATGGCTATCCTTGATGGCCATGACCATGGTGATGATGAACCAATCTTCCCCAAGCATTATAACTTCAAGTTCAACGATGCTATCCGTAGAATCTTGAAGCGTGCCAAGGTAAATCGTGTTGTCACTGTGATTAACCCTAAGACACGGCTTGAAGAGAAGAAGCCAATCTCAGATGTGGCTACCTCTCATCTTGCACGAAGGACTTTTATCGGTAATCTTTACCGCATGGTCAAAGACCCTGATTTGGTTGCTTCTATGTCTGGTCATGCCAAAGGCAGCGTTGCTTTTGCCCGATACCGAGTCATTGATGATGACATGAAGAAATCCCTGGTTGAACTTATCCAGTGATTCTCTTCTTTTTGATGGCATATTCCTTTTCCCTTTATTCGGTTACATTTCAATAATATCATAGACTATGGACGATAAAAAATTACATCGTTGCTTCACTTTCTCTGAAGAGCAGTTGAAGCATCTTCGAAGCAAGAAGTACAAGATTGACCGTATGGAATGCTTCATGTCGCTTGTGGATCTTGCCGAGCCAGTTCCAAAACTTGTGCAAATCAGCAAGACCAAGCAAGTAGAAATCTTGGCAGGTCAAGTTATGGTTGACAATACCCAACTTGCCAAACTCTGGGACAAAGACCGCAAGACGGTTCCAAAGCTGTTGGATGCTATGGAGGCTGTGGGCATTTTCTCTTCTCAGGAAGTGGAAGATAACCGCATCTACACCCTTCATTGTCTCTCAGGCTGGTATGTTGATGCCAAGTTCGTGTCGAATGCCTTTGCCTTAAAGCGCAATAACGACAGTACGGCAATCATCCATGCGGAAGTTCCTGCCTCCAAGGTCATCATCACTGAGGATCCTGATGACAAGAAGAAGGACAAGGAAGGTTCTGCTTCTGCCGATGACAAATCCAATGACTCTGCCGAGGGCAACAATCCTCAGACAACTGGCAATGTGTCGCACCAATCACCACAATCTAATGATAGTGGCAATGTGGGTAAGTCTGGAGCAGATGGCAACAAGTCACCATCACCTCCTGAAAACAATTCCCCGCAGTCTGCTGACAGCCCTTCTCCCCAAGGTGAAGCCGATGGCAAGCAGAATGAAGGGAAGCAGCATGAGCAGATACCTTCTCAGCAAGGAGGACAGCAGCCACAACAGCCTAACGGCAATCAAAGACCGCCTTTCAACGGCTATCAGAAGCCTAACGGCTACTACAACCAGAACGGCAACAAATAGCCGTCTGAGGACTCAGGAATGCGACCTGCACCGCCAAACCATCCCAAAGGACGTTTACCGATACAGGACAACACGGCAAGCCGAAACGACTTTCTAAGCCCTGACGGGAACTTAGCAGGTAAAAGGACCGATTTTTAAGAGGTACTTTTCGAGAAATCCTTTTGTACTACATTATTTGTGACCAAATTTATGCAGTCCTAAAAGTTTCTCGGGCTACTCGCAGGCTCGCAGACCTATGTCCTTCTTTTTTACTGATTTATATTCATCCCTTTAATCATATTCAAAGATATGGCTAAGAAAAAGAAGATTATCAAGAAGACACCCACAAGGGTGCATTCCTTCCGCTGTACCGATAAGGACTGGAAGGAACTGAAAAAACTCGCTAAGGAATGTGGTATGAGCATAGGCAAGTATCTCGTTGAGACTGGCAAGAAGCATCACCCACGTCAGCGACTCACTCCAGAGGAAAGCAAAGCCCTGAACTCTCTGACTGAGGCACGTACCGACTTGATAAAAGTCCGCAGTAAGTTGCACGATGCTTCACCCGAGGAAAAGCAGAAGATGTTCAGATCTCCAAAGTTCATGAAGTGGTGGATTGAAGCCGTTGAACGACTCATCAAACACTGGTATAGCATTGAAGACAACCTTACTTCTCCTGTACTGACCAAAGTTCAAGAAGACGAATGATTATACTCGCAAGACCAGTAGCCTATGGCGGCAATGCCGCAAGGTACGCAATGGAGAAGGAGGATGCAACCGTGGTCAAGGTGAACCACATGCCTGACTATCTCGATGCCACCGAAATCTGGTATCGGATGAAGCATCACTGCCAGTTGCATCAACAGGACAGGACTGTTGGGCGAAAGTTGGAACGCTTCATGACCACGTTTGTACTCTCCCCATCCAAGGAAGAGTCAGAGAACTATACCTTGGATGACTGGGCAAACCTCGCTGATGAAGGATTGGAAGCTTTGGATTCAGTCGGACTTTTACCCAAAGGCTTTAAGGAGAAGGTCAAGACCAATTTCCGCAATTCTATGAGTGTTGCTGCCTTGCATCGGGATTCCAAGTCTGGAACCCTTCACCTGCATCTTGACTGTTGCCGTGTGGATAATGACGGCAAGACCAACGATGTTCACGATGTTCACATCAGAGCAATAAGGGCTGCGGAAATTATCAACGCAAGGCATGGTTGGGAGCAACCTCAGGAGGTTCGTGAAATGCGCCAACAAGATATAGCGGAGTTTTGCGAATATACCCTTCAGAAGATGGATAGTTTCGACATTGACCGTTACTTTGATATGCTTCGCATGAGAGGCTATGAGGTCAATCCAAGGTATGACACTACTAACTGCAAACTTGTGGGCTACACCATCGGCAAGAATGCCTCAGTGTTCAAGGCTTCTGCCATCGGTCGAAAGTTCATGGTATCACAGCTTGAAGCCACATGGAAGAAGATGCATCCTAAGCCTACTCAGGTCAAGATGCGACCTGCTTCACCTTCCGTTTCACCGGCTCGCCCTGCTCGCCATGTTGCTCAGACAACGAAACCTACCCAGTCCAATTCTAAGCCATTGCCAGTTGCTACCAAGACTGCCTTCAATGTCAATGTTAGCGGTGAAATGAAGAGAATCTATATTCCGAACACGGTCAAGGACATCTTCCTCAATGAGGTTCAGGTTCCTGATTCTGATATGACTGCATCAAGAGAGGACATTTCTCATGTAGGTATGCTTCTCTTCCTTGATATGATTGATGCAGCAACAACCGTGTCCGAATCTTGTGGCGGTGGTGGTTCTGCTCCTTCCTCTGGTTGGGGTAAGGATGATGACGAAGACGAGCGTGAGCGGGCTCGCCGTTGCCTCCAGATGGCTCATGCCATGTGCAAGCCACCGCAGAAAAGACGTTCATTCCACCGTTAGACAAATCCTACATATCAATGAGAAGAACAAAACATGTAGAAGAACTCATCGAAGATGACGAGCAGAAGCCTAACTTCGATGACATGATGAACGAAGTCCAGGAAGAGATTGAAGAGCATGATGCCGAGGATGCTGTTGTCAGTCGTGCGCCTGAACTCAGGCAGTTGAGTGAGAACATTGACAAAGCGACCAACACTTGGATCAATGCAACTCTTCAACTGGAGTCTGCCATCCGTAAGTACAATTCAGCTCAGACTGCTCTTGGCAATGCCGTTGACACTATCAGTGGTAAGGTTGACACCATCAATACCCACATTGACAATGTTCTGAAGGATGCCCCAACCAAGTTGAAGGTTTCAGTCAGAGTCGATGATGTTGACTGGAAGAAGATTCAGGACATGTTCGACAAACAACATGAATGGATGACCACTCAGATGCAGAAGCATATCCGTGAGGTCAATCAAATGTTTTATGAAGAACGTAGAAGGGTTCAGGAAAGGTACAAGGAGTACGACGGAACCTACCTCGGACACTATGTGCAGTATTTCTTCTGGTTCTTCTTTGTCCTTGGACTCGTTATTTTCGGCTTGGCTATCTTCCTGATGCTCGACAGTCACTACCACTGGACAAAGTAATCTAATGTTTATACCCTCCAAAATCCCTACGAAACTTGGCATAGTCTAAGTTTGTAGGGATATTTTTTTTCTTGAAAACGTCATTTTCTTGAAAATGTGCACTATTGCCCGTTGTGGGAGCCAGATAGCATGAGTAACTTTGCACCGTCAAAATAAACGAGTGTAAACCTAATTGTTATAAAGTAAGCATTCCGTAAACCACGTATAGATGGTTATGGAATACTTTTTATATAGTCCGCTAAATGGGAATTTACAATTCTGATATACTTCAGATGTAGGTTGCCGTTTCTAAAGCAATATAAAGTTTGTTTAAACTATGGTTGGCATTGTTCAAGCCTTTGGCTTCATATCCATTTGTATCCAAAATGTCACCTGTTTCAAAAAAAGCATACAACTTCAAATTGTAGAAGTCGCACACAGATTGAACTCCAGCCAATTCCATTTCTACAGCGATGCACCCTTCTTCCATACGTTTGCGTACAAGTCCTTTTGTTTCTCTGATCATCGAATCTGTCGTCCATATTTTACCTGTAATATATGGTACAGATAATTTGTCGAAAATTATGGAAAGTTCCTTGCTTGCGGCTATATCAATATAGTCGGATGGTGCTGCAAAATAATATGAACACCCGTCCCCTCTGTAACTTTGTGTCGGTATGATAAATCTACCTTGTGTGGTTGTACGGTCAAGACTGCCACAGGAACCGAACATAATGAACTTTGATGCTCCAGTTAGCCAGCTTGCAAGATGACATTGAGAGGATGCTACTGCTGAACCTATTCCTGACAGGTAGAAAGTTATCGTAACTCCTTTATAAGTTGTTTTATAGATATGCGTATCGCCATTGCAAGCCGGCATAGTTGCAATAATTTCAGATTCGTAGGAATCAAGTAAATGCCGATGAATCTCCTTCGAGAATATTATCAGGCATATATCTGCAAAATCTCCACGTCTGCCGTAGAAATCAAACAGATTGATCATTGGTTCAGTTTCAATATCATAACTATCAGTAATCATAGCATATTGAATCAGATGTGAGTTTTATATTGCTCCGGTATCTCAAGATTGAAAGTTCTGCATAATAACAGGACGTCGTGGACATCATTTTCATCGTATTCATATCCAAGATGGAACTGTACCTGTGCCTCCGGGTTTATGCATGTTACCTCAATATTCCCGATATTTCCTTTACCTGAGAAAGTTTCGCTTGGGAAAGTGTATCCGTCATATAGAATTCCATCTTCGACATATTCGAAACAATGCAGATCGATTATTCTTCCGTTGTCATCTTTCCAGACAGTATGGCTATCGGTCGTATAGTCCATTACAACTTCTCTGTATCCCTTCCAGGTAATCACGGATATGGCCTTACCATAGTCTTTCTTCTCTACGAACAGATCGATGTCGTTATGTATTCTTGTTTCTCTGCCTATAAGTGCATCGACACCCCAACCGCCGTCCAGAAACACCTTTACAGATGCTTCAGACAGCATTTCAAGAATCTCACATGCATCAAAATAAGTGACCATAAAATTGCAATTAAAATAAACTTTGGTGCAAAGTTAATAAAATTCCGTGAGACTAAAGAGACTTATACGTAGAAAGTTAAACATACAACTGTATTTTCGCAGAAAATACTATAAAATGCCACCTGAAAAGCCCACTTTTCGTGCACATTTTTCCAACTAAAGCCATTTTTTCAACCTGATTGCTGAAACGACAATAAGGTTCACAATACCTGATTTTGCACCTTCAGGAACGCAGCACAAAATGATAGAAAATGAAAATTTCCGTTCATTTCCGTGTTAAGATATGTTAAGCAGATGTTTTCATTTTGGGGTTTTTGAAATTTTTGTTTCCAGTTTGTTTCTTTTGGTACTTTTTGCTTTTTGGGAGTGTTGATATTCAGCACTTTACAATTCGGAAGCAGATTCTGAAAAAGAAGATCATGATGGTCGTCGGCGCATGTATTTTCCTCATTGCAGCAGCCCAGGCACTGCCTCTGTTCTTCGGCATTGGAGGTTAAACGCAGCGTGAGATTGTGAGTATGTAGAACGTTAAAACACTGACAGTTATGGCAGATACAAAGCAAGAGCGTTTTCCGGATTATCCCATTTTCAAGGGACTGCAACGTCCATTGGAGTTCTTCGGGTTGCAGGGACGCTACATCTACTGGGCGGCAGCCACCGCAGGAGGAGCCGTTGCGGGTTTCATCCTCGGCTACTGCATCTTCGGTTTCGTGGCAGGACTCGTGCTGCTAGTCCTCGCCGTAGCTGTCGGTGGCGTTCTCATCGTCATGAAGCAGCGCAAGGGCTTGCACAGCAAGAAGAGTGACAACGGCATATTCATCTATGCCTATTCAAAGAAAGTGTAAAACAAAAAAGAGAATCCATTATGTCCAAGTGGAAAGCTATCAATGATTGTAAGTGAATGGAGGTGGGGGCATCACGCATGAGGGTGCGCCCGCCTTTTTGCGATTAAAAAAGAAAAAGAACAATGACCCTATACATCATACTCATATTCTCAGCCATCTGCGTGGGCATGGCCATCAGTGTCAAGGCATTCGGCACGGGAGGGAAGCGCAAGCGCATCTTCCAGGACATCTACTTCTCCATCGAGGAAGTGGATGGCATCGGCGTGCTCTATACCAAGACGGGCGAATACTCCGCTGTTCTGAAGATGGAGAACCCTGTGCAGAAGTATTCCGCCAACATCGAGGCCTACTATGAGTTCACCCACCTCTTCGCCGCCCTTGCCCAGACCTTGGGCGAAGGCTATGCGCTGCACAAGCAGGACGTGTTTGTGAGGAAGGCATTCAAGGAAGAGAACGGTGGAAATCATGAGTTCCTGAGCGAGAGTTACTTCCGCTATTTCAACGGCAGACCCTTTACCGACAGCGTCTGCTACCTCACCATCACACAGGAGAACAAGAAGAGCCGTCTGATGTCGTTCGACAACAAGAAATGGCGTGACTTCTTGGTGAAGATACGCAAGGTGCACGACCAGCTGAGGGATGCCGGCGTGAAGTCCCGATTCCTCGGCAAAACGGAAGCCTGCGAGTATGTGGACCGTTTCTTCTCCATGAACTTCCGTGACAAGGTGGTGTCGATGACCAACTTCAAGGTCGATGACGAGACCATCGGCATGGGGGACCGTAGCTGCAAGGTGTATAGCCTTGTGGATGTGGATTATGCCAACTTGCCGTCGGTCATCCGTCCCTACGCAAATATCGAGGTGAACAACACCAGTATGCCCGTTGATCTCGTGAGCATCGTCGATAGCGTGCCCGGAGCCGACTGCGTGGTGTTCAACCAGATGGTGTTCGTGCCCAACCAGAAGCGTGAGCTTGCCCTACTCGACAAGAAGAAAAACCGCCATGCCTCCATGCCCAACCCCAGCAACCTGATGGCTGTAGAGGACATCAAGCGTGTGCAGGAGGTGATAGCCCGTGAGAGCAAGCAGCTCGTCTATACCCACTACAACCTCGTGGTGGCAGTGAGCGGCGACACCGACATACAGAAATGCACCAACCATCTCGAAAACTCCTTCTCGCGCATGGGCATCCACATCAGCAAGCGGGCCTACAACCAGTTGGAGCTGTTCGTCAACTCTTTCCCCGGCAACTGCTATGGCATGAATGCCGACTACGACCGATTCCTCACCCTCGGCGATGCCGCCACCTGTCTGATGTACAAGGAGCGCATCGTGCATAATGAGGACACCCCGCTGAAGATATACTATACCGACCGCCAAGGTGTGCCCGTAGCCATCGACATCACAGGAAAGGAGGGAAAGGAGAAGCTGACCGACAACTCGAACTTTTTTTGTTTGGGTCCTTCGGGCAGCGGCAAGTCGTTCCACATGAACAGCGTGGTGCGTCAGTTGTGGGAGCAGAACACCGACATCGTCATGGTCGATACGGGTAACTCGTATGAGGGACTCTGCGAGTATGTGGGCGGCAAGTACATCGCCTATACGGAGGACAAGCCCATCACCATGAACCCCTTCAACATCAGCAAGCGGGAGCTGAACATTGAGAAGATAGACTTCCTGAAGAACCTGATACTGCTGATATGGAAAGGCTCGGAGACGCAGATACCCGAACTGGAGTTCCGTGTCGTGGAGCAGTTGGTGACGGAGTATTACGATTTCTATTTCAACGGTGTGCAGCCCTATCCTTCCTCACAGAAGGAGACACTGAGAAAAAACCTCTCCACCATGGAGAAGCGGCGCGGCACGGAGCTGACGCAGATACACGACAAGGTGGAGAAACTCATCAAGGGACTGGAGGAACGGCGCATGGCATTGAGCGTGAAGACCCTCTCCTTCGACTCATTCTATGAGTTCGCCTGTGAGCGTCTCGACCAGATCTGCATCGAGAACAACATCACCACCATCGACTGCGACAACTTCGCCTATATGCTCCAAAACTTCTACCGTGGCGGCAAGTACGACAAGATTCTCAACGAGAACGTGGATAGCACCTTGTTCGACGAGACCTTCATCGTCTTCGAGGTGGATGCCATCAAGGAGAACAAGCAGCTCTTCCCCATCGTGACGCTCATCATCATGGACGTGTTCCTGCAGAAGATGCGCCTGAAGAAGAACCGCAAGTGCCTTGTCATCGAGGAGGCATGGAAAGCCATCGCCTCGCCGCTGATGGCCGAGTACATCAAGTACCTATGTGCGCCCGTAAAGGTTGCATCGTAAATATCTCTTTGGCAAGAGATTAGGAAAGTGTTCTTTGAAAATGACCTATCATCAGCCGACTTATCTGTTTCGGGAAAACTTAACCGAGCAGGGAGTGTAGCATGTCGGAAAAGTCATAAGTCAGTTAGTTACCAAACTGCGACTGAATGGCGAGATGAAAAGATAGATATGAGGATAAAGTCCGAATTGATTGAACGATAGTCCGAATGGTCCCCCTTGAGGCTATGGCGTAAGGTAACTATCAATCGCCATATCGTGATACTACTTCAGTGTATAGGAATGAAGGTAGCAAGAACTTATCACGACACAACCGCAGTAAGCGAGTAAAGGACGGAAGTCGTATCCGACAATCTATCATGCCAACAGTTACGATGTAATAAACGGGGATTACCTATCCCGAAGTGCCGAAAGGCTATTAGGTTCGACCTATGAAAATTCGGAGTGGTAACGGAGCTTCCATAGTAGTTTGAGCAAGGTAACGCCTTGTACATGGCGAAGGGAAGCAGCTAATTATTAATACAATTAACGGAAAATGTGAGAGACATTATGAGAAGTCCAGAAAGAGTATTAAACAGTCTATCAGAACACAGTAAGGATGCAAGCTATAAGTTTGAACGTCTTTACAGAATTTTGTTCAATGAGGAAATGTTCTACGTTGCCTATCAGCGTATCTACGCTAAAGAGGGTAACATGACTAAAGGTTCAGACGGTCAGACCATTGACAACATGAGCCTGAAACGAATTGAAAAGTTGATTGATACGTTAAAAGATGAAACGTACCAGCCCCAACCGTCAAAGAGGGTGTACATACCGAAGAAAAACGGTAAGAAAAGACCTCTTGGCGTGCCGACTTTCAATGACAAGTTGATACAAGAAGTAGTAAGAATGGTACTGGAAGCCATATACGAGGGAAATTTTGAATACACCTCGCATGGTTTCCGTCCCAATCGAAGCTGCCATACTGCATTAACTCATATCCAAAAGGAGTTTAATGGTGCAAAATGGTTTGTGGAGGGAGACATAAAAGGCTTCTTTGATAATATAAACCATGATGTATTGATAAACATTCTCTTGGAGCGTATTGCGGATGAACGCTTCATCCGATTGATACGCAAGTTTATGAAAGCGGGATATATCGAAGACTGGCAATTCCACAATACTTACAGTGGCACACCGCAAGGGGGTATCATCAGCCCGATATTGGCTAATATATACCTTGACAAGCTGGATAAGTATATAAAGGAATACACAGCCAAATTCGACAAAGGGAAGAAACGAAAATTCAGTAGAGAAAGTATGGACTTTGGCAATGCAAGAAAACGTATTGTGCGAAGATTGAAGTTCGTAAAAGACGAAAGGCAAAGGACAAAGCTAATCCTTGAACTGAAAGCAATAGAACAAGGACGGGCTAAATATCCCAACGGCGAAGAAATGGATGCCGATTACAGAAGAATGAAATATGCAAGATATGCAGATGATTTTCTTGTGGGAATTATCGGAAGCAAGCAGGATGCGCAACAGATAAAAGAAGATATTAAAAACTTCCTTGCTGACAGACTGGCATTGGAGCTGTCCGATGAAAAGACACTTGTCACTCACACGGAAAGACCGGCCAAGTTTCTCGGATATGAAATCACTGTAAGAAAGTCCAATGACCAAAGACGGGATAAACGGGGTAGATTGAGAAGAACCTATGGTAAAAGGGTCTGCTTGAATGTCAGTACGGAAACAGTCCGTAAAAAACTTTTCGATTGGGGAGTATTGGAACTGACAAACCGTAACGGAAAGGAAATATGGAAACCGAAATGTAAATCGGGACTGATATTCAATGACGACCTTGAAATCCTTGATAGTTATAATCGGGAAATCGTGGGGTTCTATAATTACTACTCCATAGCCAACAACTGCGCCCATGCCTTGAATAATTTCAAGTACATCATGGAATACAGCATGTACAAAACGTTTGCAGGCAAATATAAGTGCCGAACACGTAAGGTAAACAAGAAATATCGTAAGAACGGTAGGTTTATCGTAACGCACATGACTAAAACTGGTGTAAAGGAAAGATACTTTTACGACGGTGGCTTCAAACGAAAGAAGCCCACCTATAAATCGGAATGTGACATTATGCCACGAACAATTTATACTGCGGGGCGGACAAGCCTTGTTGAAAGGCTGAAAGCCCGTGAGTGTGAATTATGTGGAGCGACAGACGACCTTGTTATGCACCATGTAAGGAAACTAAAGAACTTGCAGGGAAAGGAAAGCTGGGAACGACACATGATTGCCCGTAAACGCAAGACGATTGCCGTGTGCAGGAGTTGTCACAAGAAGATACATGACGGAAAGATAGACTGAAATTAGTGGAGAGCCGGATACGCTGAGAGGTGTAAGTCCGGTTCGGGGGCGAGCATTTGGAAACCTACCATAGAAATATGATAAGGCGCTGGGTGCTTAGCCTACACAAGACAGCCCGAAAGTTCTGGGCGAGCGTGGGCGTAGTGACACAGGAGATACAGGACATCATCGGCAGTCCCATCGTGAAGGAAGCCATCATCAACAACTCCGACGTGGTGATGCTGCTCGACCAAAGCAAATTTCGTGAGCGATTCGACGAGATCAAGGCGATATTAGGATTGACGGATGTGGATTGCAAGAAGATATTCACTGTCAACCGCTTGGATAACAAGGAGGGAAGAAGTTTCTTCCGTGAGGTGTTTATCCGACGTGGATCGACGAGCGGAGTGTATGGTGTGGAGGAGCCGCACGAGTGCTATATGACCTACACCACCGAGCGAGCTGAGAAGGAGGCATTGAAACTCTATAAGCATGAACTGAAGTGCAGACATCAGGAGGCTATCGAGCGGTATTGCAGAGATTGGGATGCCAGTGGCATCGGGAAGTCGTTGGCATTTGCGCAGAAGGTCAATGAGGCGGGGCATGTGCTCAATTTGACGGACGATGGAGCCACTCGCCGCTGACACGGCGAGCACGGGGGCTGATTGATGGAAACGGAAATCCCGGAATAGACGTAAAGCCCAGATGCCCGAAAGCAAAACTTTCGGGAACGGTGGCTGGGTAGTATTTACGATTAGTAGTAAATACGATTAGTAGTGAATACTACCAATAGTAAATACTACAAGTAGTAAAGTAGTGGAATAGTAGAAACTGAAAGTAGTAAAAACGTAAAGTAGTGAAGCAATGAGACGTTTATACCTTATTATAATATATATGTGTCTTACACTTGTCGTGGGAAGGGTTCATGCGCAGTATTACAGCGTGAACTACGACAAGCAGATCGTTGCCGCCATGGCTGCCGCATTCGGTGCTGGAGCTATGGCAGAGAGCTATTATAACGAGCAGGTGGGCGAAATCTTGAAGCACTACAATGCCGCAGAGGTTGCCACTGCCGGCATCTTCGCTGCCAAGTTCTTGGAGCGCAAGGCATTCACCGACCTCGGCATTTGGAGCAGTAGCACGGAGAACTACTATTACCGCCGCATCCACAATATGGTGGCGAACAAGATTATGCCCAAGATATGGACGGTGGCAGGAATGATGCTGAAAAGTCCGCAGACCGCCCTCTACTGGGGCAGTTACCTGATGAAGATATGCGCCGACACAAAGTCGCTGTGTATGCAGTTTGAGAGTGTCGTGACCAACAGTAGCTTGACCTTTGCCGACATTCAGTTCTTGGAAATCAACCAAGAGATAGCCGCCATCCTCAAACTCTCGGAGATAGGCAATGTAGATTGGCAGCAGCTGTTGGATGACATCGCCAGTGTGCCCGGCAACTTCACCGTGGAGAACCTCACCGCCGACATCGAGACGCTTTACAATATGGGAGCATCGTTGGCGACGGCAGGTATCAACGGGGCATCAGGCGCACTCTTGCAGCAGAGTGCCTTCAACGACCTTTTCAATGGCAAGGTGAGTAAAATCATCGACATCTATGACAACTACCATGACCTCTATGAACAGGCAGAGAACGGCATCGGCAGCACACTCCTTAGTCTGGTGGGTGGCGAGGACAACGTGGCAGCCCTCTTCGACCTCTCCAACTACAACATCACCTCGTGGATGACAGACTATCTGAGCGAGACGCAGGGCAACTACTATACACAGCGTTGGTACATTGCCCGACGAGACCAAGGCAGCGTAAGCCTCTGTGACTACTATCCGCCGACCGATGACAACAGTATTCTGAACGGTGACCATTGGTATCGTATCAACACCTCCGACCCCAACTTCTACCCTAACAGCACGCAGCGAGAGCAGATACTGGCCAACTCGGAGAACCATGCCGGATGGAGCCGCAGCCGTGTGCAGCAGCTCAACGCCCAGAGCGACGGCTTCACCTATACGATGAACTATTGGATGTCGTCGTACATCATCAGCCGTGGCGGCAAGCAGACCAAGAAGGCCTACGCCTACGAGATACACGTTACCAAGAGCTGGAACAACGTGGAAGAGGTGTATGAGGATGTCTTCGACTCCTACAGCATGGACTTGAATACCTTCAAGCGTCAGTTGCAGGCACGTCTCTCGGAGTATAACGACAACGAGGAGGGCTATGTCTATTACATCGGCAGTGACGCACGCCGTTACTATCAAGCCACCGATGCCGCCAAACTGAAGGGCGTGGAGAGCGTGACCATCAGCGTCACCTGTTCGGACGGTGTCACCCTCGGACAGGGCAGCACGCAGTACAAGTGCCGTGAGTGCGGCGGTTCGCTCAATGCCCACAGCAAGGAATGCGCCATGAGGACAAGCGTATCAGAAAATAATCTCGACCTATCGGAACTGGACGAGAAGGAACGTGAGGCGAATAGCAAGATAGCCCTGTTGGAGGCGCAGATAAGCCAGTTGGAGACAGAGAACAGGAACCTGCTCACGCAGATAGCCAATGCCTCTGTGGAGGAAGCCCCTGCCTTGCGGCAGCAACATAATGTCAACAAGACGAAGATAGACAACCTGAAGAAGGAATTGGCGACATGGCAGCAGCAGTTGGCAGACATACAGAATGCCAAGAGCGAGGCGGCTAACGACAATGCCACCTCCACCGATGACTACTACCGCATCCCTGCCATCATGCAGGATGTGAAGTCAGCCTACAATCTCACGTGGCAAGGTGCCGGTTCGTGGAACGGCTACACCTACGTCCGAACTGCCACCATGCCCAACATCAACGGCATTATCACCTTCAAGGCGACACTGTCCATTGCAAGGAAGCCCAAGTACTTCCTTGGCATCAAGATACACCGTGCGATACTGCAAATATCGTGGGAGCTGACCTCGGAATACACCGACACACAGGTGGTGGATGTGCTGACCCTTGACCCGAATGCCTCTGACGAGGAGAAGACGAGGCAGGTGAACAGCCGTATCTCGGAGATAGCCCAGGAGTTCCCGTCGTGCAGCATCACCACAGAATATGCCAAGAGCGAGGCAACCCAGACCGCCGACAATGACGATGTAATACACCTGCTCTGGTCGAGCGACCGTCTGGAGATAGCCCGTGAAGTAGATAGCCGTATCACCAAGATTTACGCCGACTTGGTATCATTAGAAAAAATGATGCACTACAAGCGCAGCATCATTGACGTGCTGAAGGACATTCTTCCTTCAATCGACGCAGACCAAGGTCGCAGAAGGACACTCATTGAAGAGTGCTACGAGCGATGGAGAGAGAATGCAGACCCTAACAGAGGGAATGGTGAAGATAACGAGAACGAAAACTGAGGGAGGAACGGAGAATGAGACATACCATCATCATAGCTCTCCTGCTGATTACCCTCTTCCCCAATACAGCCTTGGCGCAATGGGGATTCGATGCGGTATCGGTGGAAGCATACATCAACGACCACAAGAAGCAGCGCAGCCTCTTGCTGGCACGCAGCACTTTGGAGTACAGCAATCAACTGCTGCATGAATACAGCAGTGAAGAGGTGGGCAAATACAAGGAACTGAATGTGGATTTGGACAAATACACCCGGGCCTTCGACATCATCGATGTGATGTACCAGTCGTTGCGCACGGTGCTGAACGTGAAGAGCACCTACCAGACGGTGAGCGACCGCATCAGTGACTACAAGAACCTGTTGGAGGACTTCAATGATAAGGTCATCAAGCGGAAACACATCGAACTGGCTGACACGATGCTCATCAGCATCAACAAGAAAGCCATCGACAACATATACAACGAAGGAAGCCAACTCTACCATAGCGTCAACGACCTCGTGTTGTATGCCACAGGAGCGGCAGCCTGTTCAACTTCCGACCTGCTGATGGTGTTGGACAATATCAACAATTCGTTGGACCTGATAGAAAAACATCTGAACCAAGCCTACTTCCAGACATGGCGGTATGTGCAGCTGCGCATGGGCTATTGGAAGGAGAAGGTGTATCGGACGAGGACGAAGGAAGAGATACTGGAAGATGCCTTCAGCCGATGGAAAGTGGCAGGAAAACTTGACTATTGACGGATTGTAAACAAAAGAAGAACGGACATGAAGAAGACAATGATACTCATCATGGCGGTAGCAACCACCATCAAAGCCACAGCCCAGAGCGTGACCTACAACCACGACTCCTCCAAGCAGAACCAGATAACGGTGATGGAGACAGGTGGCGGTTCTCTCACCCCTGAGTTCTATTATTGGCTGTTACATAACAACTATAAGAAGACAGCGGCAGAGAAGAACAAGTTAGGTTTCCGCACTCTTGCCGGCATCAACCTCTACAACCAAGTAGATGATGCGGAGAAGATAGACTCTGCCCTCACCAAGCGTGCTGAGGTGGAAGCCTTGAACGTAGCCGACCGACAGATAGACCTCGCCTGGCTTGCCGAAAGCAGCAAGATCAACGGTCAGTTGGACAAGATGAAGGCGAACATAGACCATATCATCCCTACAGGAGGCACCATCAACGACAAGCGTCGGTGGGAGGAACTGTACAATATGTACCAGTGTGCCGTGAAAGCCACCAAGGATGCCTATATGCCCAATGCACAGAGAAAGCGGCAGTATCTTAGCATCTATGCCGACCTGACGACACAGAACGAGACACTACTGAAATACCTTGTGCAGCTCAACACCCAAAGCCAGACTACCGCCCTCTTGGCAGCCACCAACGACCGTGTAGTACATAAAGGCAGCATCATCAGCGATGCCAAGAGCCGTTGGCAGGAAAACATGAAGGGCGTGAGGAGCTCGACAGGCACTGACGGCGATGATGCCAACAGCGGTGAGGGTGAAGAAAGTGTGAACAGATAGAAATAAGGGAAGAGAAGAAATAATCACAAAACAGCATAGAGATATGAACGATATTCAGATTTTCAACAACGAGGAATTTGGAGCAGTCCGAACCACAGGAACACCAGAGCAACCCTTGTTCTGTTTGGCTGATGTGGCAAGAGTTCTTGGACTAAAAACCAGCAAGTTGGTACAACGACTTTCGGATGATGTACTTTCAAAGTACCCCATCTCGGATAGTCTTGGAAGAGAACAGGTTACAAACTTTATCAATGAAGACGGACTGTATGATGTCATCCTTGACAGTCGCAAACCCGAAGCCAAACGTTTCCGCAAGTGGGTGACATCGGAGGTGCTCCCCTCTATCCGCAAGCATGGTGCCTATATGACACAGCAGACCATCGAGAAGGCATTGGCAGAGCCAGACTTCCTGATACGGTTAGCAGTCAATCTGAAGGAAGAACGACAAAAGCGTCTGCTTGTCGAACAGGAGTGTGAACACCAAAGGACACGCATCGTTGAGTTGGGATCCAAGGTGGATGACCTGCAACAGGAGGTGACGGAGATGAAGGACAAGGTGAGTTACCTTGACATCATCCTTGCCACGAAGAGCAGTGTCCTGGTCACACAGATAGCACAGGACTATGGCGAGTCGTCCATCCGCTTCAACCGACGTCTGAAGGAGATGAACATCCAGTATCAGCGTGGCAAGCAGTGGATTCTGTATGCCGACTACAAGGACTGCGGTTATGTGACCAGCGAGACCTACCTCATTAAACACAAGGACGGTACGGAGGATGTGCGCATGAACACCAAATGGACACAGAAAGGTCGCCGCTTCCTCTATGAGAAACTGAAGAGCGTGGGAGTCATTCCTGTTATCGAAAGAACATAAAATAAAGAAATAGCTATGGAATCAATATCAAAAATACAGTTACGTCTCTATGCCGCCAAGAGGAAAAACGGCAAGTGGCAGTTGGAGATGTCAAGGATGCCGAAGCGAATCAGCGTTATCGGCAGGACACCCATCGTTGATGAGCATTATATGCCATCTGATTTAGAGGTAGTTTCAATGTCAAAGCTTCACAAATATGTCGGAAGTTACTACGGCAAGATTGTGAAGACCCTCAAAGAGGAAGGCATCATCACCAAGGAATATGGAATGTGGAAACTGCGTGAAGACCTTCAGGACAAGGGCATTGCGGTATATGTCACAGGCAGGATGCGCTGCTTCTACCACTTCTATCTGTCATGGACACCGAAAGGCATAGAGTTTATCAAAGAGATTATCAACAATAGAACCAGGCACTGATGGCAGACAACATACTCAGCGATTTCGGCATCAACATCCTCGAAGAGGAGATTGACGATGTGATATTCCAGACCAACGAGTTCCTGACCGATGCCACCTTCACAGGCTCACAAGGGCCGTTCTGGTGGATCCTCCAAATGTGTATGGCATTGGCGGCACTGTTCTCTATCATCGTGGCGGCAAGCATGGCCTACAAGATGATGGTGAAGAACGAACCGTTGGACGTGATGAAACTGTTCAAGCCCTTGGTGGTGAGCATCATCCTCTGTTGGTGGTACCCACCTGCTGACACAGGCATGACCAACAGCGGCAGCAGCTGGTGCGTATTGGATTTTCTATCCTATATTCCCAATTGCATCGGCAGTTACACCCACGACCTCTATGAGGCAGAGGCGACCCAAATTTCCGACAAGTTTGAGGAGGTGCAGCAGTTGGTATATGTCAGGGACTCGATGTACACTGACCTCCAGGCACAGGCAGACGTGGCGCATAAGGGCACATCAGACCCCAACCTGATAGAGGCGACGATGGAGCAGACGGGCGTGGACGAAGTGACCAACATGGAGAAGGATGCCAGCAAACTGTGGTTCACCTCACTGACGGCAGGGGCCGTGGTGGGCATCGACAAGATAGTGATGCTGATAGCCCTGATCGTGTTCCGCATCGGTTGGTGGGCGACGATATACTGTCAGCAGATATTGCTCGGAATGCTCACTATATTCGGTCCAATACAATGGGCATTTTCGTTGCTGCCCAAGTGGGAAGGAGCGTGGGCGAAGTGGCTAACCCGTTATTTGACAGTTCATTTCTACGGAGCCATGCTCTACTTCGTAAGATTGCAATATTTCATAACTCCCTGTATATCAATCGTAATGTACTGCCTATTTAGGACTGCGCAACAAATTTGCAACAAAAATATCCTAAAATGTTGCGTCTGTTTTCGAGAGAGCTTTCCGGTCTGCCAAAGCCTGATTACGGGAACGCAAATGTTAAATCCTCATTTTTCACTATGGACATTTGACTGGAATAACAATCCTCTTTTTATTCCCCGTCATGACAGACTTTTGTCCGGCTGAACCGACATATAAGGATGTGGCAAAAATAACAAATTTCTGCCAGATTACAAGCCTTTGCACAAGCGATATATATAAAAACCGATTAGCGATATTACCGGGTATTCATGTGACACAGAAGTATTGCAATCAACATAAAACATGCCACAGAATTGTTTGCATAACACAATGTAAAATACTAATATATAACACGTTAAACTATTTTTAGTCTCTTGTTTCCCGATACTTTTCGACTTAATTTTGTCCTGACGAATCGAAGCGAAAGCAACGAAAAACAAATAGTAGCAAAACAATATTTATAAAAAACGATTATGTGTAAAACAGAACAGAACCCGAACGAAACCGCCTTGCTCCGAAAGACGGTGGACGGGTTGAAAAAGGAGCTGGAGAACGTAAAGAACGTTGTCTATGCCGCAAAGGAAGTCCTTAATCTTGAGGAAGCGGCTCTATTCCTCGGTATTTCCAAAAGTTCACTTTACAAGATGACGCACAACCAAATTATCCCGTATTTCAAGCCCAATAACAAAATGGTGTATTTTGAGAAAACGGAACTATTGAAATGGTTACGGCAAAACCCTGTCGCCTCACAAGCACAGATTTCAGAGGAAGCGAGAGCGATCATGCGTAACCTTGCAAGCAAAGACTAATTTTTTATCCCTCATGTATGACAGAAACAGAAAAAAACGATTTTTCTTTTGACGGTCTCCCACGGACAGTAGCAGAACTCCATGCGAAAATAGACCGCCTTACAGCAATGTTTGAGCGGTTCATCTCCTCTACTGAAACCAAACCGGAAATAATGACAGTGGAGAATATTGCCGCCATGCTCTGCAAATCTGTTTCCACTATCTACGCAATGACTTCCGAGCATAGAATACCTTATCGCAAGCAGGGTAACAAGCTCTATTTCCTACGCTCGGAAATAAACGCTTGGCTCTCGGCTTCAGTCGTGCCGAAAGACACCCCGAAGCGCAAACGCAAGCCGCATGAAAACGGAAAAACTAATGAAGCATTGCCTACACCGGAATATATTACGGAAGCAGATACTGTCAAGAACGATACGGGTACGATGCAAGCCTTGTCGGAAAACCATGCCGAAAACGGCGTTGCAGTTTTGGAGCAAGAACAAGGAAATACCTCTTACTCTATCGAGCAAAGGATACACACAAGGAACGGAACAATACTTTTCGCTGTGCTGTTCACAAATGACATCGAGACCGCCGGAGAGAGAAAATTCGTCCAAACTGCACGTGAATTTCACGGCTATTGGAGCGACTTCGGGGGCGGCGGTTACATCTTCAACTCTCGGCAGGAGGCTGGGAATTTTGCAAAAACGATAATAGGGAAAGAAAAAGCAGACCTAATATCACCCCGACAAGCGATATTGAAAAATGATGATTTGACCGCCGCTTATACGGAAAGCAAGCCACCAGCCATGCAGGGCGAACAGACCTTGTCTGATGGCAAATCCTCTTATATATAAATGGCAGACATGGCAGAGAGTGGCGCATTTACAGTGGTGTGTTTTAGGGCTGGCAAGTTAATGTTTTCGTCCACGAAAACGACGCCACAGATGGCGACCCGGCCACGCGGATAACGACAGTCACAATCACAGCCCTAAAACACCATTCCAATTATAACCGATAACAACAGGTGTATGACAGATAATGAAAATTCACATAAAGGAGGAAGGCCGAAATCGGCAAAAGGCAAGGCACGGACAAAGACCCTGTCCACGAGGCTCACGCTTGCCGAATGGAAAACCGTCATGAAACGGATAGCCGATGCCGGAAAGAAACCGTCGCATTTCCTGCGTGATCTTCTTTTACAGGGAAAGGTCACGGCGGCACGGACACAGGAGGACAGGAAACAGATACGGATGCTGGAGGGAGGTTGCAACAACCTGAACCAGTTGGCGAAGATGGCGCACCAGCAGGGATTTCCGAGAACCAAGGAAAAAATCACCGCCTTGCTGGACGAGTTCAACAGAATCATCGCAAGGATATGATGGGCGACTTGAAGAAACGGGCGAGCTTCGCCAAGCTGGTGAACTACGTGAACAACCCGAAAAAAGCAAGGCTCATCGACAGCAAGGACGTGCGGCTTGACAGCAACGCCACCATCGCCCGAAGTATGCAGGGGCAGGCGGACGACAAGCCGGGACGAAGGCTGAAAAATCCGGTGTACCACATATCGCTGGACTTCGCCCACGAGGACACACCCAAGATAACGGATGCCCTTATGGTCGAAATAGCCCGTGAGTACATGCGGCGCATGGGCATTGTGAACACCCAGTACATTACATGCCGACATACTGATAGGGAACACCAACACCTGCACATCGTGGCCAACAGGGTGGACAACGACGGGAACACCATAAGCGACAGGAACGATGCCATACGCAACGTGGCGGTGTGCAAGGCTCTCACACGGGAGTACGGGCTGCATTTCGCCAAGGGCAAGATGAAAGTGAAACGTGACCGGCTGCGTGGCAAGGACAAGGTGAAATACCAAATCTATGATGCTATCAAAGCTGCCTTGCCACGTTGCAGCAGTTGGACGGAATTGTGCGAAAGGCTGGCCCGACAGGGTATTGAAACCAGCTTCAAGTTTGACCGTCGAAACGGCAAGATCATCGGCGTGTCGTTCACCAAAGACGAGGTTTCGTTCAGCGGATCACGGATAGACCGGAGCATGGGATTTTATAAAATAGACAGTCTGTTGGGCGGACGTATCATTGACAATGTAGAATGGAGAAACAATCTGCATGGCAACACCCGGCAAATGGATGAAGCCGGAGCAGGCAAGGCGGCCATATATACACCGGATGAACCGTTTGAACAGGCTGCGAACCCCACTTATACCGATAACCATGCAGAACCCTACGGCAACGGGGACTTTGCCGATACCGGTTCAGGTGCGAACATAGTCCAAGCGGGCATCGGCGTACTTATTGAATTGTGCGTCCAGTCGCACCAAGCCAAGGTCTCATCCGGCGGCGGAGGTGGAGGAAATGAAAGCGGCTGGGGCGAGAATGACAAGGAAAAGGACAAACTTAAACCAAGAAGGAGAAGAAGATGAAAGACGAAATGCAGAATCTCATAGACCTCATAGGGGCTTTGGCCGAGGACATCGAGGCCGTCAAGGCGAAGTTGGACGCAAAAGACGCTTCGGACAAGGACGAGGCGGTGAAAAGGCTGGCGGTGAAGCTGGAGCCTGTCATACGTTTCTTTGGCGGCAGCACGCCGACGAACATCAATGAGATTTTCAAGAGCAAGGACGCCATAGAGGATTACAAAAAATCCTTGGGCGACGAAATGGTTGTCAGTTGGCTGGCATACACCAAAGCCGACGAGAAGGATATGCGCGAACGCGGCATACCGACCACGAAAGACCTCTTGTCAGACATACGCAAGATGCTGGCGGAGCATATAGATGAAGGCAAGCGGATTCCGGGAAACGGACAGCAAAACCAACGGCGGACGAATGGATTTCTGCGCCCGTTAAAATTCAGTTCCATATCCAAGCGGATAAAATCCTTATGGCGCAAAATCCCCTATGGATGGTACAAGAACCCTTATGCATGGACTGGCATCGTTTGTACACTCGTGTTCTTTGCCCTGTTTGCCGTCAGTTGGGTGCAATGGCATGAATACCGGGAGGAAAACAGGCAGCTAAGAAAAGTTGCAGACAAACATAAAGTGACTACGGTCATGCTCAATAAGTTGCACCCGGAACTTGTCGTGACCATCGGGGCTTACGAAAAATTGACAGAAATAGTTGGTGCAGATTCGACTTTGGCTGTATTTCAAAGTCGAATGGAAAAATCCAAACTTTTGCATTGATATATTAATATTCCATAAAAAGTCAACCTTAATGTGTTAATAAAGGTCGGCTTTTTATGGAATATTTAGCTCTCTCGTGAAAGTATCGATATCACAATTTAATACACAATACCTAGCTTGAGAAATACAGAACTTCTATTATCATTGTGATTAATTCCGCTCGCTGCTTTAACGGAATATTGACAGAAATTATATCCGACAGCAGGAATTATGCCTATTTTCTTTACTTTACATACCTGATATCCGACAGATATGCTTGTTAAAAAGCCTGCCTCCATATTATCCTCATTGGATAATAAAGCATATCCTAAATCGCCGCTAAAAACTATTTGCTTGTTTTGAAATGGGTGAAATCTCAAATTCAAAAAGAGTGGCAATATGTTTAGACCCGGATTAGAGTAACCATTTAATCCGATTCCCGCTCCCACAGACAACTTCTCGACTACATAATAGCCCAAAACAGCTTGTATGGATGAAAAAGAGTTGTTCTTAGGATAAGAGATACCATGAACATCTTTTTTCTCGGCTAAACTATATCCATAACCCACTTCAACACCGCCCCATAGCCTGTTGTTTTGAGCATTCGCTGCAAGTATGCAAAATAACAGTAGTGTTACTATAATACTTCTCATAATATGGCTATTTAATAAGTCGAACCCCTTTCCATCTACCATTGTAATATGCCGCACCAAAGGCATCAATGTCGTGGATATCAAACTCCGTTGGTAAAAAACCTGTTACACTAAAGTTGTTAAGAGTAAAACCGAAGGAACGATCAAATCGTACTGTCTTGGAAGACCTCCTTCCATACTCCTTAACTCCCATTATATAAGGTTTCTCTTGATTAAATGTATAAGAGGTATTCCCCCAGACCAGATAGGAGATTCTCGGATCTTTGGGCTGAATTTGTTTTTTAATAGGAGTATATACGTGTTTACCGGCTTGCTGTTTTAAGAATTTATAAATATAATCGGCCGGCGTATTATATAATTTGTTCATAATATCTTTATTGGGATATACGTTGTTTGCAATCGTTACTTCAGGCAGAAACATGTATATGTCGTCAACCCAATCTTTAACTATATCCAGTTTTCTATAATTACCATAAACGAACTTGGAGATGATACCGTTGATAGTACCTGTAAAATTATTCCAGTTAGTCGATGTCGTAGGGGTTATAGAAGAAAAGGAACGCGGATTCTTCAGTTTCAGTACCCCATGTACTTTATTGAATCCGATAGCTAACTTATCAGCATTTTCCGACACCCAGTATTTGACAAACAAGAACTTTTTTCTTCTTTGCATCTTTACTTTTATACCTGCAGAAGCATAAAATGCGTAATTAATATCAAACACATTTACCTGCACTCTTTTTTTGCTATCAAAATAGTTTTCTTTGGACACATCCTTGCCTCTAATCTTATCCCAGAATTTTTGATATAAAGAATTATTTTTCCACTTGTAAGAATTTACATTATATCCATCATGGAAATTAGAAGTTACAGCCCGTGTGGCCGGTTCTTCTTCAACGGGAGTCAATTCGCTCTCTATTACGCTTCCATCGCCAAATGTGTTTGTAAACGTGACACCATTGCCTAACTCTATGTATTTTCCACTCTCATTCGAATGTATTAGAGTCGTATCAAATTTTGCAATTGCATCTTCTATGAAATCGATATTATCTCCGCTTGCAGAAAATGTACCATACGGAGTTACTTTAAAGAACCGGTCATCAATCTTTATTCTTAAAGTCGTATCCATAACTTCCATAAGAATAGGATCGACAAGCAACTCTTCAGCATTCATAAGATTAAATTCATCTTGTGACATTTCCTCTTCCTCTTGAATGTCGCTTGCATTTCTAGTCGTGGTTGAGAGACTTTCCTTTAACGAGGCAATAGAAGTAAACCCTTGGATTTTTCTCATGCCCGAACGCGTTGAAGCACTTTCTGAACTTCTGTCTTCCTCCAATGAAGTCAGATACTCTTGGAAGATGTCGTTACTTGCAAAGTTCAGATATCCATTTTCCACTTGAATACCGCTAAAAGTATTTTGCTCCTGCGTTTCTATCGACTTTGCCAGTGGCAAATCTTCTTGCTGACAAGCACTGAATGTAAATGCCGTCAAGCATAATGTGATTAGTTGTTTTTTCATCTTTAATAAATTAGATTTAATATAAAACTGTCTTAGTTATAAATCGCTTCGGTTATTTCTTCACCCGCTTATAGGTTGGTGTCAATCTAAAGAAATTATTATCATTTATATATAAATAGTCCCCTTCAATTTTGTAATATTGTACAGGCAATTCTTTGGATAGCGTAAAACGACTTCCTGTGTAGATATATCTTCTAAGAACGGAATCTCCTTCCGTGAACCAACAATCTCCTTGGCTTCCTTCCGGGTTAATATCACCATCTGAGTAATTATAGATATATCCATCTTCATTGTAAATCTGAAACATGGAAGGATCGGCCAGAAATTGCCATTTACCGATTAGTTTCGAATCTCTTGGCTGTGACAGATAGAAAGCCAACAGTTCTTTATCATCATGAGTACAACCGGAAAACGGAAGCAGAATAACCGATATCCATATTGACAAAATCAATGTTCTCATAATACTGCTACTTAACTTCTTTCCGAACATAAGTGCTGCTATCTAAATACAACCCACTCGGACTCACCATAGTCGCCCACCAGGAAGACACGTTGACCCCATATACCTTCTTTGCGCAATACCATACCAGTGTCGTGCAGGTAAATCGGGAGGGAGCTGCCCATTTAGCCGTTGGAAACTCGTACCATTTTACATACTCGCGACCAGCATATTGTCCGGCCTTTTCAGCTAATGCCGCAGGATTGGAAACAGGCGTTACGGTCTTATATAAACGGCTTTTGAAGCCCCTCCACTTCCATTTCCAAGTCACCTTCTGAATGCCCATGATATAAGACCTCACACTCCAATAGTCTAAAGTCTCATTTTTCACTCCGCCATGAAGCTGTGTCCCCCAAGTAAAAGTAGCATTATTGGCCCATGATGTCGTGACATTCTTGTTTATTATGGCAGCGTGTCCGACTTTAAACTGTGTATCTCCGATATTTAAAAATATCCATGGGGTATTATGTTTAGGCAGAGCGACTATGAAATCCCCTCTTCGGGCATAATGCTGAAGACTGGATTTCAAGATGTCTGTGGATATTCTGTCTTCCGTTGATACTGTAATCCTTGTACTGGGAAGATTTGCCTGTTGTTCTTCTGTCTCCAGATACATTTTTCTCATTCGCTCTTCTATTTTCTTAAAAAAACGCTCCTTATCAACTATCTTCATACCACCGCTTCTCGTCCGAATGGCTTCTTCTTGGATGGTTTGCTCCACAATCTCATTTTGTTCTTGAATATATGTTTCCAGTTCAGGCTCGATAGACAACTTTTCTGACATATCATTAGCCTCTAACGTTGCCCAGTCATCAAGAAAAGCTGCCTGTTCTTCTTCATTCATTGAAAAGAAGGAAATGGAATCTCCGTTCTCGTCCAAGATGTCCAAGTTTTCCAATTTTTCTACGAAAGGATTATCCGAAATGCTATCCGTACTTCCACCTCTTGTTTGTGGCAGGTTGGAGTTTGTTGCTAAAATGGCGGTTTTAATCAACTCGTAATAAGTCGTAGCATGCGGATTGACAACAGCAGAATTGACATCTTGAACGCAATAACTCTTCTCTTCGCTGGATTCGGCTTGGGGTACGACTTCCAAAATCTCTTTGGAACATCCTGTCACGATTAACAGGATAAGTAATGCAAGTATCGATTTACGGGTTTTCATAATCGTTTTTTTAATTAAATTAAAATGCTATCATTGACGTCTCTGATTTTGCAAATATATAATATTGATTTATATTAAGCAAGCAAAAATGAATATAACTTTATATTATATTCATAATCAACATATTACAATCAAGAAATATTTTCAATTATATATTATTATATGCAAATGTGTTAATCTTACAAAATAGCCTTTATGAAATCCACGAGAAATGAGTATCTTTGTTTCAACTAAAATAGGATAGCTCATGGTTGATTACGAAACAGATAAAAACAAGAGGTACAGAAGAAGCAATTATGCAGTAGATAGGGATATATTGGACGCTGTCGCTTCTTTAATCAAAGAAGTTGGTTTTTCAAGAATCACTCTGCCTTCTATCGCCGCTGCAGCCAATGTCAACATATCTGTAATTTACAGACATTTTGGAAGTTTGGAGAACCTCTTGGACAAATACACGCACAAGTTTGATTATTGGCTGAATGACATCTTGGATATGGAAGAGGCATCGAATATGAATGATGTTACTACTTTTCTTCAAACCGTTGCCGAGAGGTTTATAAAATCATTATCAAAAGATAAGGAAATGCAACGCTTGATGACTTGGGAGCTTACCGAAGATAATAAAAGTACCCGAAGATCTGCCAAACAGCGGGACGTAATGGTTGAAAAGGTAATTCCTATCTATGAAAAGTATCTGGAACATCTCGACATAGAACCTCGTGCGGTATTGGCTGTTATTGTCGCAGGAATGTATTATATCATATTGAGAAAAGAGCGTTCGACTTTTTGCTCGATTGACTTCAATACCAAAAATGGAAAACGATTGCTGGCCGACACAATGGTAAAAATCATCGTTTATCTAAACAAACAAGGAGAACAGAATAAAAAAGTAATGGAAATTGCCAGAATACTAAAACAAAATAATGTAGATGAACGAATCATTATAGAATCCACAGGCATATCAAAAGACGAATTAGCAATTTTATAGCTTCTTTATCGGATAAATGTGCAATAATAGACGGTTAGTAACATAAAATTAAAGGCATGAATTCAAGACTTACGTATTTTATTATTTTTCTCTTTTTGCATTGCAGTTCTTATGCCCAGTCATTGATGGACAAATCGCGAATGACATTAACCGCCGGACTGAATACAAATGACGCGTATGATTTAGAGTTTTCGTATCACCGCATGTTGCTTCCTTATTTAGGAGTTGGCGGCGGAATCGGTTATTTCAGTCAATGGTACAATGAATATCTTCCTTACGGGGAAACCCACGGAAGGTGGAACTCTTGGGTACTAAGCGACTCGGACAAGAAGATAGGGAAAGTCTATTTACGCCCTTCTGTTCTATTATCCACTCCGGCTTTATTGAAATTGGGAAAATATAAGATTTCCCTTCAGGGCGAATGTGGAGTGCAACTGTTGATTCCGTATGCAGGGGTGCATATTGATTATGTGAATTCAATCACTTATGACAGCAAGTCGATATATAAATCTACAAGTAAGGGTAAGTGGTTGTTTTGGAACGTCAAGGGGGGTATTAATCTGAGTTTACACAATTCCGCAATAGTGTTAGGATATGGCATATCCAATTTGGACATCTATTCTTCCCGAAGATTTATAAACGTAGAGAATGTTTCATTGTCTGATTTTTACCCCGAGAAAAAAATGACCCATAGCTTGTTTATCTGCCTTATTCATGCTTTTTGATATATCATGAAAACTATATAAGTGGTACTAAAATGATGCTAAATTGTAAAATCTTCCTTTAAACATTCACTTAAAATGTATAAAATCAATATGTTATAAAATTTAATATATTGTCGCCCAACGACTTATCAAACACGTATTTTGTTCACAAATAGCAATGGTTACATGCACCTACCAATATAAGGGGAATGATAAATATCCCTCAACCATGATAGAGGAACATCCCGAAGAAGGTGTAACCACCTATCATTACACCTATACGAAGTTCGACAAGAAAAACAATTGGACGGAACGAAAGGTTAGCTATGCCACTGAATATGACGACTACGATGATGACATGAATTATATCGGGAAAAAACAAACATGGCCAGAAGAATACATTGAGAAAAGAGCCATTGAGTATTGGTAAAGTGAACTAACAGTTATAACTGAAGATTTAAACATCGGAGCGGTTTGAAAGTCACTCCGATGTTTTTTATATTCGTTGGAAGGGAAACCTGCCAAACGTCATACTTCTAAAAGTAGTTTCTTTATTTTAGTAGCCTACGTTCATTATCGCCGCTCTCCAACACTCCCATTTGATGAATGGCTATTTGATTGAGCTTGATAAGCCGCTCGCCCTGCGGAATGCCTTGGTCTATGAATACCGCATTGAGGTTCTCCATGTTCGACAAGCAAATAAGCTCGTTGATCGTGGCATAATCCCGAATATTTCCTTTCAGGTCAGGATGTTGCTCACGCCACATTTTGGCGGTCATGCCGAACATTGCCACATTCAGCATATCGGCTTCATCAGCATAGATAATACTGGCTTGTTTGGCGGTTACCTCTGCCGGAATAAGGTTCTGCTTGATTGCGTCGGTATGGATGCGGTAGTTGATTTTCGACAGTTCCCGTTTGGCAGACCAGCCAAGGGATTTTTGTTCCTCATTTTTTAATCGTTGGAACTCCTTTATTATATACAGTTCAAATTCAACAGAAATCCAACTCGCAAACTTAAAAGCTATATCCTTGTGAGCATAAGTGCCGCCATAGCGTCCAGATTTGGATAGTATGCCTATTGCGTTTGTTGTACTAATCCATTTTGTTGGTGACAAGGTAAAGGCATTCAGCCCGGCTTCCTTTTTAAACCCCTCGAATTCGAGGGGTTTAAAATTCGGGTTGTACAAACTCTCCCAAATACCGAGATATTCTATAGTGTTCCGATTACGCAACCAGTTCCCGATAACTGCAGTCGGATCATCGCTTTTGTATTTTGCTATGTCTGTCAGGCTGATATAATCATTTTCATTGACTGATATAATTGTGACACTCGTGTCTTTTACTGTAATTTTTGCCATTCTATTGATGTTTCTTTGGGTTTCAGTCGCAAAGATAGTTACAATCCGTTGAATTATATCCTTTTGGAAGAGCTATTCACGACTGAAAGGTTCATGTTTATATTGAAAAATACTCCGAAATTCGGTTTACCGCTTCTATCTTGGTTTCCATTACCACGTCGGCATATACCTGTGTCGAGCGTATGTTGGTATGACCGAGCAGCTTGCCAACCGTATAAAGGTCGCCCCCGGCTGCCAGTGACAGCGTGGCAAACGTGTGGCGGCTGGTATGGTAGCTGACGTTCTTTTCTATTCCTGCGGCTACGGCTGACTTTTTAAGACATCTGTCGCAGGCACTTAGGCTTGTCATATCAAATACCCTTTGCCCCGGTTTGCAACCGTTTCTATCCGGCAACCATTTCAATGCCGATTGATTTAGTGGTATTGTTACCTGTTTTCCGGTCTTTCGCATCGCACGGATTGAAACCACCAGCCCGCTATCGACTTGCTTTATATCCCGCCATGCCAGCGTACAGACATCACTGTACCGCAATCCCGTAAAGCAGCAGAACAGGAACGCCCGTCTGGTCGTTTCATTGGTGGTCGGAGCTGCGGCAAGCGCAAGCAGTTCTTCTTTCGTGAGATAATCCCTCTCGACTTGCTGTTTGGCTATCCGCTCGTGTTTACCCAAAGCGTAGAAAGGGTTACTATTCATTATCCCCTCACTTACTGCCGCATTGAGCATACGCACCAGTATTGCCTGATGAAGATGTAACGTACATTGCGACATCTCTTTTAGGTTGTCCGGTGATTTCGTGTTCCGGTAGGTGTTTTGCATGAAGTCGAGCAGCCCGGCAATGAATTTCTTGTCTATTTTCGACATCAGGTAGCGAGGTCTGCGGCGGTACTGCAAATAAGCCTTTATTATATTGACAGTAGAACGGTAATTGTGATAGGTTGATTGGGAGTAAGACGGTCTACGTCTGATCCCCTCTATATAATCGTTAAGCCAGTCGGCAAAAATCCGTTTGGGTAACTGGTTGGGTTCACTGCCCCCAGTTTCTGTTTCGTCCTCGTCAATGCCGAGCAGCCGTTTCGATTTAATCTCGTTCGCCTTTGCCATAGATGCGTCATTGAGCCGCTTTGCGTCGGGTGCATCGTCCGGCACGAGGAACAAATTTAGGTACTCGCTCCACCTTTCCCCCTTTTCGTAGAAATCGAGGTATATCGAGCGGCTTCCCGTTTTCAATGCTCTTGTGCGTATCGTTATTTTCATCTGTTTCCCTCTGTTTATGGTTATTTAGAAAAGAAGTCATCAACGAGATTAACCGTTTCCACTTTCTTTTTATCTACAATCTTGGCGTAAATGGATGTGGTGTTTACGTTGGAGTGCCCGAGCAGTTTCGATGTCGTGTATATGTCCGCACCGAGCGTCAGCAGCATAGTGGCGTATGTATGGCGGCTGCAATGGTAGGTTATATGTTTGGTTATCTTTGCGTCCTGCATCCATTTTTCTATATTCCGTTCAATATTCGATGTCCCGGCAGGTAACATGAAAATCGGTTCTTCATTGCTCTCTTTGGGGTTAAGACAGTCGATAGCCTCTTTTGATAACGGCACGTTTACTATTTTTTGCGTCTTTTCCATTTTTGTCCTTACAAACAAGGTCTTGCCGTCGGGTGCTTTGACAATCTTTCCCCATGTCAGCGAGCGCACATCGCCAAGACGAAGCCCGGTAAAGCAGGAAAACAGAAAAGCTCGTTTCACGTCCTCATGCGGGCAGGAAGCCGCCATAACCGCTTTCATTTCTTCCAATGTCAGATATTCCCTCATGCTTTCCGACGGCTGGTATTTCTCCTTTGAACTTATGGATTTCAAAGGATTGGCAGACAGAATGCCGTCCCGCACCGCCTTGTTCAACGCACCGTTCAAAACCGCCTGATGATGATGCGCTGCCCCGTTACTTATGACACTGCCGTCCTTACGTACCCCATTCTTTGCATAACGTAAAAAATCTATGAAGCCCCGGCAGAAATCAACATCCACGTTTGCCAAAACAATATCCGGGCGATTGGTTTCTTTTAGATACGTTTCGATTTTCCCCCGCAAATCACGCCTCCCTTTGAGAGTGGATGCAGAAAAACCGAATTTCTCCTGCTCGTATTCTTTCAGAAAATCGACAAGTGTAATACATGATCGCTTTACCTTGTTCCACTGGCGCACGCCGTGGTTCTGTAATGCCAAAATACGCTCGGCTTTGATTCTATCCGCTACTTGCCTTGCGTGGATGTTCTGTTGGCGGTCAAGCGGTGTCAATTCGGGCACAAGGTATAAACCGAGTGATTCAACCTTCCGCACTCCTTTTACATAGACATCGAGATACAAACTCATGTTCCCGTTAGCCAGTTTGCGCTGGCGAACCCGGACGGGCTCTTTTACTTTCTGTACTTTCTTCGGTCGTGCCATGATATTTTTTCCTTTCTTGATATTTCTTTTTTTTCGTTGGCAGATTTACCCTGCCTTACGGATACAAAGATACCCCTAATATTTGTTTTGCGCAACAAATACGCAACAAAATAACGTTAAAACGCCACCTATGCATATCTCCATTGACAAAATCGGAAAACATAATAAATATCTAATATACAGCGTATTTTATTACTTTCATTTCCTATTGTATGATTATATTTTCCGTATTGAAAGCCCATACTTCGTCGGTTTCTACGTCCTGTTGCTGTTTGATATTGTGCTCTGCATACAGGTAGAGAACCTGACGGCCATCACCGCCAGTGAGCAGACGATGGCAGCCTATCTGCAAAACTCGTTCTTCTCGGCAGGCTATCTGATGGCAGCGAGCATCGTGGCGTTGAAATGCCTGAACCTCGTGCCCGACCTTGCGGCATGGATGATACCAGAGGGCGACACCGCCTTCTCAACCCGAAACTTCGGCGAGGGCGTGGCACAACAAGCCAAGATGACGGCTACGGGAACCATGGCGACCGTGATGAGATAACATGTGAGTGTGCGGTGAGTCACCGCACCTCCTATTGAAACAAATAAAAGTAACCATCAAGAAAAATGAAAGCAAAAAATGAAATTGAGCGTTGGCTCAAAGATGAGAAATTCATGGCGTTTGCCAACAAGCGTGCAAAGGAAGAGTTTTTCAATTCCGAAAACAACTACATCGACCCACAGTATGAGGAGATGGCAGAAGGCTTTGAGGATAACGACGAGTATGTAGTGCCTATGGTAGATTACCTGAGTTATCGCTTGCATCGTGCCAAAATCTACAGAAATCGACGGAGACGTGAACGTGACATCTGGTGGGTGTGGATCCAACTGAAATACGAAGGCATCTACGTAGAGGCTTGCATCAAGTATTACGCCAAACTGGTGGAAGAAGTTGAGAAGGACATATACACCATCCTGCACCGTGAATATGTGAGAATGAAGAGAAATCAGACCTCAAACAAGCAGTAACGTATGGTAATCAAGAACTTAGAAAACAAAATCAAGCTGGTGGGCATCATCTGCTCTGCGTTCCTCATGGGCTGCATCATCATCTCGGTGTCGAGCATCTGGACGGCGCGCTGCATGGTGACGGACGCGCAGCAAAAGGTGTATGTATTGGACGGCAACGTGCCCATACTGGTGAACCGCACCACGATGGAGGAAACGCTGGATGTGGAGGCAAAGAGCCATATCGAGATGTTCCACCATTACTTCTTTACGCTTGCTCCCGATGACAAGTACATCCGCTATTCGATGGAGAAGGCGATGTATTTGGTCGATGAAACTGGTTTGGCGCAGTACAATACGCTGAAGGAAAAGGGCTTTTACAACAATATCATGGGTACGAGTGCCGTGTTCAGCATCTTTTGCGACAGCATCAAGTTCAACAAGGAGAAGATGGAGTTCACCTACTACGGTAGGCAAAGGATAGAGCGAAGGAGCAATATTCTGATGCGTGAATTGGTGACGGCGGGACAGGTGAAGCGCGTGCCGAGGACGGAGAACAATCCTCATGGACTGCTCATCACGAACTGGAGAACCTTGCTCAACAAGGATATTGAGCAGAAGTCGAAGTCAAACTTCTAATATCCTAGCGGTATGAGTGTAAAAGGAATCAGACGGATGCTTGTGGGCGAGGATATGCCCGACAAGAACGACCCCAAGTACAAGAAGCGGTATGAGAAGGAGGTGGCGGCAGGGCGCAAGTTTGCCAAGACCGCGAGGATAGACCGTGCGGCGGCTAAGGTGCAAGGCTTTGCCAATGCCCACAAGACGCTGTTTCTCGTCATCGTCTTCGGCTTTGTCGCCACGTGCTTCGGCATCAACATCTACAGGATGGTGCGGTATTACGGTCATCGGACGGAGGCTGCAAGTGCCATCGAGCGGCAGGAAGGGCGCATGAAGCAGATGATGAATGCAGCCCATTGCATCACTCCTCCCGTGACGCATCGAACCAACGAGGAGAATCGAGACAAGTCAGTAACATCAAAATCAGACAGCGATGAGAATAACAGATAAGATAAACTTCCGTCAGCCGAAGTACATGCTGCCAGCCATCGTGTACATCCCGTTGATTGCCACAGGCTATTTTGTCTTTGACATGTTCAATACGGAGGTGGCGGAAACGCAGGACAAGAACCTGCAGACCACCGAGTTTCTGAACCCCAACCTGCCCGGAGCGCAGATTAAGAATGGTGACGGCATCGGTGGCAAGTATGAGAACATGGCGAAGTCGTATGGTCGCATAGCAGACTATTCGGCTGTTGATAACATTGAGCGTGACAACGAAGAAGAGAAAGAAGCGTATGAATCCAAGTACACAGAAGAAGACCTTGCGGAACTCGTCCGTCAGGCAGAAGAGAAGGACGATGCAGCCGAAGTGGCCGATGCCAAGGCGCGAGAAGCGGAAGCACTCGAAGCACTCAACAAGGCACTCGCCGAAGCGAGGCTGAGAGGACAGGCGGCAGTTGCCCCCGTGGCCCAGGATACCACACAGGCTGGGCCTCCCAAGGAGCAGATTGAGGTGAAAGGTCAGATTGCCGAGGACAGCAAGGCGGTGAAGGCACTGGACGAGGAGGACAAGGCACAGGAGGTGGTGAAGAAGGTGAAGGTGACTTCGGACTATTTCAACACCCTGACGCAGAACGAGCATGAGCCAAAGCTCATCAAGGCCATCATTGACGAGGACGTGAAGGCTACGGACGGGTCGAGGGTGCGGCTGAGACTGTTGGACGATATTGAGATTGGTGAGACCGTGGTGAAGAAAGGGTCGTACCTCTATGCCACCATGAGCGGTTTCGGTTCGCAGCGAGTGAAGGGTAGCATCAACTCCATCCTTGTGGATGACGAGCTGATAAAGGTTTCGCTTTCGCTTTATGACACGGACGGACTGGAGGGACTGTATGTCCCCGGCAGCCAGTTCCGTGAGACCACGAAAGATGTGGCGAGCGGTGCTATGCAGAGCAACATGAACATCGACCAGAGTGGAGCGAACAACAGTTTCTCGCAATGGGGAATGCAAGCCGTGACCAATGCCTACCAGAAGACAAGCAATGCCATCAGCAAGGCTATCAAGAAGAACAAAGTGAAGCTGAAGTATGGGACGTTTGTTTACCTTGTAAATGGGAAAGAGAAAAGGAAATAGACACTGCCCGACAACGGAATTGTCGGGAACGGTGGCTCATAGAGTATAAACATCAAAAAATCAACTAATATGAATTGTTTTCAGAAAATGAATGTCTGTGCATTGCTTTCGCTGAGCGTGCTTTCAGCCAAGGCGCAGACCACCTACATGGAGATGGAGCAGCTGACGGTCAACGACCAAGTGACCACCGTCATCACCGCCTCCGAACCCATCCGCTTTGTCGATATATCCACAGACAAGGTGGTGGGCGACCAACCCATCAACAACACCATCCGCCTGAAGCCGAAGGACAACGTGTATGCCGACGGTGAGGTGTTGGCGATAGTGACAATCGTGACGGAACGCTACCGCACGCAGTATGCACTGCTCTATACCACGAGGATGCAGGAGGCAGTAACCGATAAGGAAATAGAATGCTCGGAGCGCAATGCCTACAACAATCCCGCTGTAAGCCTGTCCACTGCCGACATGACCAAGTATGCACGTCAGATATGGTCATCGTCTGCCAAATACCGCAACGTGGCGACGAAGATGCACCGCATGGTAATGCGCCTGAACAACATCTACAGCGTGGGCGAATATTTCTTCATCGACTTCTCCGTGGAGAACAAGACCAACATCCGCTTCGACATCGACGAGATGCGCATCAAACTATCGGACAAGAAGCAGAGCAAGGCTACCAATGCGCAGATAGTGGAACTGACCCCATCTCTTGTGTTGGACGATGCGAAGACCTTCAAGTATGGCTATCGCAACGTGATTGTGGTGAAGAAGATGACCTTCCCCAACGACAAGGTGCTGACCATCGAGCTGTCGGAAAAACAGATAAGTGGACGCACCATCTCGCTCAGCATCGACTATGAGGATGTGCTGTCTGCCGATTCGTTTAACCATATACTGTTGGAGGAGGAATAATGAGAATTAGGAATGAGGAATTAGGAGTGAGGAATTGGCTTGTGCATACCTTACTCGTTGTCATCTGTTTTATGGCAAGCATGACTCCGGCAATGGCGCAGCAGAATAGCGACCGCATATCCTTGGGGTTCGGATGCCTGTATGAGCGAGGACTGGACGTGACGCTGTCCTACGAGTATGAGACGAAGTACCACAATGCGTGGGAGTATTTTGCAAACGGATATATCAAGTGGAACGAGTGCGCATCGTGCGGTCATGTCTGTCCTGAGAGTTTTTGGAACAACTACCGCAGTTATGGTTTCGGCTTTGCCTATAAGCCCTGTGTGGCAAGAGGACGCAACCACCATGGCAACATGCGCATAGGAGCATCGGCAGGTAGCGATACTGACAGGTTCTTGGGTGGCATCCACCTCGGCTATGAGCAAAACTATACACTCAGACACGGCTGGAAGCTCTTCTGGCAGGTGAAGACCGATGTGATGATCAAGGGTGAAGACCTGTTCAGAACGGGTATTGTCCTGGGTGTGAAACTTCCTGTAAAATGACTATGCGTATGAAGAAACTGTTTTCAATCTTGGCAGTTGCGGCAACGGTGTTGCTGACTGCCTGTGACGAGCATCAGGACTTTCCCGACACAGCCATGAAGGTCACCCATATCTTGACCACTGACGGCAAGGTGATGCCCTACGAAACCTACGAGCAATCGTGCAAGCAAGCCATTGCAGTGGTGTTCAACGTCAATCAGAGGGAAGAAATGGAGGGAAACGGATATGCCGTCTATCTGTGGGACATCGCTCCCGAAGCCTTTGCTGACAGTATCGGTGTGGAACAGGACACATCCTGTGACCTCACCGCCTACGACGGCAACAAGAACACTTTTGCCCTTTATGGCACGACCGATGTGAAGTCGCCTTTGGCTGAGCGTGTCTTCGACATGTGGCGTTACGGGCAAAGTGCCTATATCCCCAGTGTGGCACAGATGCGTCTGCTCTATCATGCCAAGGACATCATCAACCCATACATCCTGAAATGCGGCGGCACACCTATCCCCGATGAGGATGATGACTGTTGGTATTGGACTTCAACGGAGGTAGAAGGACAAGCGACCGCCAAGGCATGGCTTTACTCACTGGGAAGCGGTGCCATACAGGAGACTCCCAAGTGGCAGCCGCATAAGGCGAGACCCATCATCACGATTATGGATTAGCCCATATACAGACATCGAGTATCACCCGTATCATCATCAAAGTACAACAATTAAAAAAGAAAAAGCATGAAAAAGAATTTGTTTCTAATGTTGGGACTTGGAGCCATGCTCCTCACGTCCTGTGACCAAGACATCGTCAATGAGATTTACCTGCCCGGTGGCGGAGGTTCTGTGGTCGTGACCGACAGCACATCAACCAAGCAGCTTCAGGTATTCACCAATCTGGAGATGCTGCAACCTGCCGTTTCCACACGAGCCGTTGACAACCAGTGGGAACTCAATGATATGATTGGCATCTCTTCCACAGGGATGATCAACAATATGAAGTTCACCCGAAGCGGCGGCACGAATCAGTTTGTGTCAGCCAACAAGGTGTTTTTCACGGACACAGACACTCACACCTTCAATGCCTACTATCCCTATACGGCAAATCCTACCAACGACCTCATAGAGTTCCAAGTGCCGGAGGCAGCTGTACAGAGTGAGCAGAAGGTCAATGATTTTCTGTTTGCCAGTGGAGCGGCATCATACGCCAATCCGAGCCTTACATTGAACTTCACCCATCAGATGGTGCGTGTCATCATCAAGGTCTATACCTCACCAGAATACGGTTTCACCACCAATGATTTTGCAGGAAGCCTACTCACGTTCGTCGGTTATTTTGACAGCGGTACTTTCAACATCAAGACCGGAAAGGTAGAATGCAGTGACGAGTCGGTGACGACCTATTATTTCGGCGACCCACAAAGTGACCACATGGAATATACGCTTTATGTTCCTGCACAGGTTATGCCAGACATGACATTGCAACTCAGCAATGGGGAGAACTTCGTATTCCTCACAAACGACACGTGGAAAGCGGGTCATTCCTACAGCTATTCATTGAAGCCTGTACGCAACACCTTGGAGGTCATATCTGCAACTATTTCTCCGTGGACAGTAGAGTCTGAGAAGACCATCAACGGCTACGAATAAAACTCATAAGAGGATTGGAGGGTGTCCACCGTGGCATCCTTCATCTTTTCTCATTATCACCCAACATCATCGTAAAGTAAATGGAAGAAAGCAAAGAGTTACAGGGTTTTTACAAGATATTCAGGGCGGTGATTTATGTCTCCATCCTGATGGAGTTCTTCGCCTACGCACTGGAGCCGGAGCAGTTGGACTTCTTGGGCGGCGTAGTGACGGATATCCACACTCGCATCAAGCGGTGGATGATTTACCATGACGGCAACCTCGTGTATAGCAAGGTGGCTACGTTCCTGCTGATATGTATCACCTGTGTGGGAACGCGCAACAAGAAGCATCTGGAGTTTGACGCTCGCAGGCAGGTGCTCTATCCGCTGCTGTCGGGAGTGCTGCTGATTGTGCAGTCCGTATGGCTGTTCGGTCATTCGATAATGCCCTGTTTCTATACCCTCCGTTTGAACACTTGGCTCTATATGCTCACTTCCATCGTCGGTGTCGTATTGGTGCATATCGCCCTCGACAATATCTCTAAGTTCCTGAAGGAAGGGCTGCTGAAAGACCGCTTCAACTTCGAGAATGAGAGCTTTGAGCAATGCAGGGAGTTGCAGGAGAACAAGTACAGCGTGAACATCCCTATGCGCTATTATTACAAGGGCAAGTTCCGCAAGGGATGGGTGAACATCGTCAATCCGTTCCGTGGCACATGGGTTGTGGGTACTCCTGGTTCTGGTAAGACCTTCTCCATCATCGAGCCGTTTATCAGGCAGCACAGCGAGAAGGGCTTTGCCATGGTGGTGTACGACTATAAGTTTCCCACTCTCGCCACCAAACTCTACTATCATTACTTGAAGAACAAGAATGCCAAGGACAGCAAGATGCCCCATGGCATGAAGTTCAACATCATCAACTTTGTGGATGTGGAGTATTCGCGCCGTGTGAACCCCATCCAGTTGAAGTACATCAACAACCTTGCCGCAGCGAGCGAGACCGCCGAGACCCTGCTTGAATCCCTGCAAAAAGGCAAGAAGGAAGGCGGCGGTGGCAGCGACCAGTTCTTCCAGACCTCTGCCGTCAACTTCCTTGCCGCCTGCATCTATTTCTTCTGCAACTACGGCAAGGAGCCCTACGACAAGGACGGAAAGATGCTGATTGCCGAGCGGCGTGAAGACCCAAAGACGAAAAGGCTGATACCCACAGGACGGGTGTTCGACCATTCGGGCGCGGAGGTGCAGCCCGCTTATTGGTTGGGCAAGTACAGCGACATGCCACATATCCTATCGTTCCTCAATGAGAGTTATCAGACCATCTTCGAGGTACTTCAGACCGACAACGAGGTAGCCCCCTTGCTTGGCCCGTTCCAGACTGCCTTTGCCAACAAAGCCATGGAGCAGTTGGAAGGTATGATTGGCACGCTACGTGTCTATACCTCCCGTCTCGCCACCAAGGAATCTTACTGGATATTCCACAAGGACGGCGATGACTTCGACCTGAAGGTCAGTGACCCGAAGAATCCAAGTTATCTGCTCATTGCCAACGACCCCGAGATGGAGAGCATCATCGGTGCACTGAATGCCTTGATTCTCAACCGCCTTGTAACGAGGGTGAATACAGGACAGGGCAAGAACGTTCCTGTCAGCATCATCGTCGATGAGTTGCCGACCTTGTATTTCCACAAGATAGACCGACTGATAGGCACAGCCCGAAGCAACAAGGTGAGCGTGGCACTTGGCTTTCAGGAACTTCCGCAGTTGGAAGCCGATTATGGCAAGGTGGGTATGCAGAAAATCATCACCACCGTGGGCAATGTGGTGAGCGGTTCGGCAAGAGCCAAGGAAACCCTCGAATGGCTGTCGAGTGACATCTTCGGTAAAGTAGTGCAACTCAAAAAGGGCGTGACCATCGACCGTGACAAGACCTCCATCAACCTCAATGAGAATATGGACAGCCTGGTGCCTGCAAGCAAAATCTCCGATATGCCCACAGGTTGGATATGTGGACAGACCGCCCGTGACTTCGTAGTCACCAAGACCGGGATGAACGGAAGCATGAACATCCAGGAGAGCGAGGAGTTCAAGACATCCAAGTTCTACTGCAAGACCGACTTCGATATGACGGAAATAAAGAAGGAGGAATCGGAGTATGTCCCTCTCCCTAAGTTCTATAAGTTCAAGTCGAAAGAAGAGCGAGAGCGCATCCTCTACAAGAACTTCGTTCAGGTTGGGGAGGACGTGAAAGCCATGATTAAAGAGATTCAGCAGTTCCGCACTATGATGTAGTGATATTGATTAGAGTGCGGTGAGACATCGCACCTCCTATATAAAATAATGTAATGAGAAGATACATCATCGTACTATTGAGCATGTTGGCCATCTGTAGCGTGCCCTGTCAAAGCCAAACCATTGACAGGGCACTGTTTGAACGGATGGTAGCCATTACCAAACACTTCGAGGGTTGGCACGACCCAAAGACCACACCGGGCTATGTGGGCTATGGTCACCAGCTACAGAAGGGAGAGCGTTTCCCGAAAACACTGACACGTCAGCGTGCAGATTTGCTGTTACGGACAGACCTCCTCCGGCACCTGCGCCTATATGCCCGTTATGGCAGGGATGCTTATCTGCTTGCCACCCTCTCGTACCAGATTGGACCAGCCAAGTTGTTAGGCAATGGACGATACCCGAAAGCGTCCCTGCTCACCCGATTGGAACGTGGCGACAGGGACATCCTGCCACTCTATCTGAGCTATTGCAAATGGAGGGGAAAAGCAGTGGCATCCATTAGGAAACGGAGGTGGGTGGAATATCAGCTGTTGTATGCCGAGCGGTGAGGCACCATCCCTCCTATACCTGTTTGTCTGTCACTTATATTATATATAAAGGTAATAATTGCAATTTCAATGTTAAAGTCAGAGCATTATGGCATCCATCAAATTAAAGTTCAGAACATCATCTGTTCAAGAGAAAGAGGGTCGCCTGTATTATCAGGTGATACACAATCGTGTGGCACGTCAGATCCATACAGAGTACAGAATCTATTCCTCAGAGTGGGATGCGGACCATTCAAACATCATTTTGCCAACTTCCGTCACTCCACAACGTCAAGCCTATCTTCTTTCCTTGAAAGATACATTGGATGCTGACAGGAAGAAACTGCTGTTGGTCATTGCACGGTTGGACAAGGAAGGGCAGTCATATACAGCAGACACCGTCGTTGACAACTTCCATGAGGGAAAAGAATTACATGGCATTATCGGCTATACGCTGGAGTTGAACGAAAAACTGAGACGCATCGGCAAGAAGCGGATGGTAGCAAGGTACAAAACCACCCTCAACAGCCTCCAGCGTTACCTGAAAGGAGGCGATGTGCCATTGGAGGAAGTCGATGGGACAACGATACAAGGCTATGAACAGTGGCTGAAAGACAGCGGACTGTGCCGCAACACCACCTCTTTCTACATCCGCAACCTGCGCACCATCTACAATCATGCCGTAGATGACGGACTGGTCATCTCTTCCTCACCGTTCAAGCATGTATATACCGGCATCGACAAGACCGTCAAGCGGGCACTCCCCTTGGAAATCATCAAGCAACTGAAAGAGCTGGACTTGAGTCTGAACCCCCGTTTGGAGCTTGCAAGGGATATGTTCCTGTTCAGTTTCTATACCCGTGGGATGTCGTTCATCGATATGGCACAACTTACACCAAGCAATCTGCATGGCAGTACGCTCATTTACCGCCGTCAGAAGACCTCACAACAGTTGCACATCAAATGGGAACCTGCCATGCAGGAGATAGTGGCGAAGTACAAAACAGATGATTCTCCCTACCTGCTCCCTATAGCAAAAGGAGAGGGAGCCATATTCTGGCGACAGTACAAGAATGCCTATAGCCGTATCACCAAGCAGTTGAAGAAAATCGGAGAAATGATAGGCCTGTCCGTACCCCTAACCACCTACGTAGCCCGCCACTCCTGGGCAAGCATAGCCAAGAGCAAGAACGTGCCCGTATCTACTATCAGCGAGGCATTGGGGCATGACTCCGAGAAAACCACACAGATATACCTCTCCTCATTGGACACCTCTGTCGTTGACAACGCCAACAATCTCATCATCAATTCTCTTTAGGAGGTGCAGCGTCTCACTGCACCTTTATTTCAATATTTATAACTATTGTATTGCGGTGTGATACCGCAACTATAATAAAAAAGTCGGGGATTGTTGAGCAAAAAGGTGTTTCTCTCTTTAAGAGAAACTCTTCGGGATGCAAAAATATGAAAATAACTCCAATTCACCAAATTATATAGCGACTTTTTTACAAAAATGCTAAAATTTGTTGATTTCCGTCAAGCAATTGTTGAGCAAATATGTCTTTTACGATAAAATGATACCTCAATATCAACTGTTTAGCAAAACGATATTTCTCTTAAAGAGAGAAACATCTTTTGCATACCTTTTCCGACCGAATTTTTATGTCGTAAAGAGGGGCTTTGCAGGGGGTGGACTCAGAAAGATGAGAATAGATGACTATTGTAGTTGAAACACATAGAAAGTTGCTGATATACAGACCGATACGCATATCGGGATGAACCATGAGTACGTTCTTTTCTCAAAAAACACATGTCAAAACAGTATGGTGAATGTATTGGACAAGGATAAGATACTGTGGTATGTCATGCGGGCCTACAAGAACGAGAATACTGCCGAAGATCGGCTCTCTAATGAAACGTATGGCTTAGAGTATTTCATACCCAAGCAGAAAGTCCTTCGCACTGTCAAGGGCAAGAAAGTCTTTTTCATGGTACCCGTCATCCATAGTCTGGTGTTTGTGCATGCAAGTCATCAGAAGATTGTTGATTTCAAACACAATTATTATTACGACCTACAGTTTGTCACATGGAAAAGTGGCGGAGAACTTGTCTATCTGACTGTACCTGATGAAGACATGACCAACTTCATCAAGGTGTGCAAGCAGGCAGATGAAGAGGTACACTTCTACAAAATCAGCGAAATCAACAAGGAAAAAGATAAAATCAACATTGAAAAAGGTAAAAGAGTAAGGGTACATGGCGGACCGTTCGACCAGGTGGAGGGCTACTTCATAAAAGTGGCAAAAAAGAGAGGTCGGCAGCTTGTCGTCATTATTCCCGACCTACTGGCGGTTTCAGCTGAGGTGAAGCCGGAATATATTCAAATCATAGACTGAGATTATGGAAACACGAATTACCCCCCCCCCGAATTGATTGATACAGAGGGATTAGTACAGGACAGACCGACACAAACGGCCTATTAAAGTTAGATAGAGAATGAGTTTAATTTGGATTGTCAACATCCTGTCGGTATTCTTCCTGTGCGTGTTTTTCGCAGGAATCGTGATACCGCAGATTCTGCTCATCGCCTTCCGCAGGCGACTGTTCGACGAGCCGGACGAGCGGAAGATACATCAGTGTGTAGTGCCTCGCCTTGGCGGTATGGCCTTCAAGCCCGTAGTGTTCTTCTCCTTTGTCCTGCTTTTGGCGGTCAATGTCTCAACCGGACATGATGAGCTGCTTAAGGAAATAGGCGCAGAAGCGTTGCCATTGGCATACGCCTTCTGCGCCATCATCATGTTGTACCTTGTCGGCATTGCCGATGACCTTATCGGTGTGCGCTACCGTGCCAAGTTCTTTATCCAGATAGTCTGCGGCATCATGCTGGTGGCTGGCGGAGTGGAACTGTCCGACCTTCACGGAATGCTGTTCATCCATTCCATGCCGTCGTGGATTAGCATCCCTCTCACCGTTTTCGTTACGGTTTTCATCATCAATGCCATCAACCTCATCGACGGCATCGACGGACTGGCCTCTGGGCTGTGCAGCATTGCCTTCCTGTTCTACGGGATGACCTTCATCTGGTTCCACCAGTATCTCCATGCCATGCTTGCCTTCGCTACTTTGGGCGTACTCATACCATTTTATTATTACAAGGAAATATATATCGAAACCGAACGAATTATCATTCGAAATTTCAAACAGACCTAAAATCCGCAACTATCATCCAATACACGATTAAGGGTAGATTTATGAGTCGTTAGTAGCAGCTTTCAGTAAAAAGCAACAGCACAACATCAATATGTAGCCACCATCCCCTTACCCCACGATGCGACTTGAGGTAATACGCAGATTCAAACCGGAAAGAAAGGATTCTTATCCGAATTCTGTTTTGAAGGGTTTTGCATAAGCTCGGTTCTCTGTGTAGATATTCAGCACGTATTGCCTTGCAGTCATGATCCACTTGGCAGGTACGGAGATGAATCTGAAGACAAAAGCCTTTATGCGACTCGTTTTCTTGAGCCCAAAAGCCTTGGTGTCAAGCCTGCTCATGATGGTCTTGTAGAAATTGTGTATCAATGCAGTAAGCAGAAGAAAGACAGTATTCTCCGCCATGAATGACTTGGGGAGCCTGCTCCAACCGAATCCGTTGTTCATGTCGTCAAAGATACGTTCCTTGCCGCCACGCAGATTGTAGAATTCAACAATGTCCCTTGTCGATGACTTGTAATCGTTGGTCAGAATACAACGGTAAGTGTATTCGCCTTCCCACAGGTCAAGGTCGCCACTGTTGCGTCTTTGTCTCTGGATGACAAGACGATAGCACTTGCCTTCCCATTTCTCAACGAGAATGGAATTGAGTTCGAACTGGATGCCGTTAATCTCCTCCGTCTTCCATCCTCTCAGAGCAAAGATGTCATTGTAGAGCGAACTGCATCGGTTGGCACGGATGTAGAAATGTTTGCAATGCTTCTCTATCTCACTGACGATTTCCTTCGAGCAGGAACCGCAGTCTGCCCTGAAGCGATTTACACGGATGTTCTGGGATTCCAGAAGAGCGAAGAATCTCTTATGGGTGTCTGCCTGATGAAAACGCACATTCGTGTTACCATCGCTGTTCTCGATATAGACTATCTTGTCACCGATAACATATACGCCAGGCCTGTAGCCGAGGAACTTTTTGTAGGTCGGTTTTGCATCATACTTCTCCGTTTCAAGAAACTGATGGTCAAAGTCAACATCGTATTCCTCAATTTCCTTCAACTCGCCTGTAGAAACCAAAGCGTTTATAAGCAATGTGTTGAGTTTGTCTGCAGTATTGAAATCATAGGTCTTGCCTTGGTCGGAAGTATAGGAGATGATTTCCTGTGTCAGTTCCTTGATGGCTCTGAGGATGGTATCAGAGCTGCATGTACGAAGGGTTGGATGATACGAGAGATGGCGCATCAGTTGTGACGTTACGTCTTCCACGCATGAGCCGCCACAGAAATAAACGCTCATCAGCGAACGGACTATCTCGCTGAACTGATATCCGATGATACTGCGGCATCTCTGACCCAGTGTTGAGTCGATAACGGGTGAAAGCATGGAGTCAAATTTCTCCATGATTGAAAAAATTCCTCCAAAAGGTGTGAGTTTCTCAGATTTTATTTGTACCTTTGCCATGCCTTGTTACGATTTTCGCTTGTTTTCTAATTGCAACACTAAGATAAGTGAAAAATCTGACACGGCAAAATCCTGGGCAACTTTTTGTTGCTCAGGTACTTAAAAAGTTATATTTATAATAGTGTTGCGGAATTAAGGGATATAGAATATTAACCGCCAATTAGGGGCTAGCACCCTTTGGCGGTTAATATTGGATTTTTTTAATTTTAAAGTTGCTTAAAACGACTTGTTGTGTTAAAATATACGCTGATACAAATAAGAATTTAGGAGATAATTTAAGTACATGACAAAAATTTGAAAACATCGAATTTCTGCTTGTATAGCGGCCTGAGGAGTACGTTTGTGATCTCTTCCAAGCCATACTTTACCAGCGATTTGGCTCTCTTGCCGTGTTTTAATATTCTGATAGACTTAACATTCCTATCCTTATGTTCCCCAACGAGATACGCCCATACCAAAGCTACGCATACCATCGCCGTCAGACGCGCGATGCGGTCGATGTCGCGCAGGTGGGTGTCCTCGATATTGAAGCCGGAGGACTTCATGGCGCGAAAGCATGTCTCAATCTGCCAGCGTTGTTTGTAGGTTGCCACGGCAGCTTCAGGACGATTGTAGCAAATCAGGATTTGCAACTCAGGCACTCCATCAGAGTTTTTAAGCATGGCACCTGCAATATAGACATATTCCCCTTTGAGGAGAAACAACTTGTCGTAGACACGCTCCTGTCCGAGCTTGAGCCCGTGAAACAGATGCCAAGCCCTTACATCCTGGCAGGATTTGGGATTGCGCAGCCAAAAATTCTGCTTGATTCGCAGGTAGTATCGGATGCGTCTGTTGTTGAGATACTCGACCCACTGCTTGCCGACAAACTCTCGGTCGGCAACGAGGGAATCATACACTCGGCGCCGAACAGTCGTATAAATCTATCAATCAGCTGTGTCCGCTCTTGCCAGTTGGAATTACCACGCTTGTCAAGCAAGGTAAAGAGCAATGGAAATGCGACACCCTTGTATGTAACTCCAAGCATGAGGATATTGATGTTGACCTCACCGAATTTCCAGTTGGTGCGGTCAAGGCTCAGAACCAGTCCTGTCTTGACAGGCAGAAGCGCAAATATCACTTTGGCGATAATGTCAAGGTTGAGAGCATATTCTGCAAGAAACCTCTGCAGGCGGCGCAGGTTGGAATCACGTTCAACACTCGTAGGCATCGCCGAAGCTATCTTGTGCAGGCTGACGGTCTGCACAACGCAAAGAGCGTGAAGAACAAACGCAAGCAATTTTATGCGAGCCAAATTCATTACCGGGCCAAGATGCTCTTGCATAATCGGGACGATTGGATTAACTTTGTCACAGTCCCTGGGAGTTGTCGTAACTTTCATGGAAAAAGCCGCTAAACTTTTCTTTAAAGTTACTAATTTTCAGGGACTTTTGCAAGTAATAACTAATTAAAAATCAATAATATAACCGACAAAATTCAATTTTTGTCATCTACTAAAGGAGATAATATAAATGGAAAAATACAACAATTGGAAACTTAAGTTTTATACAATATGGGCAGGGCAGGCAGTATCATTAATCACTAGTGCCATCCTGCAAATGGCGATTATTTTTTACCTTACAGAAAAAACAGGATCTGCGATGGTCTTGTCTATGGCTTCACTTGTAGGTTTTTTACCCTATGCGGTCTTTGGACCAGCCATTGGTGTATTAGTGGATCGTCATGATAGGAAGAAGATAATGATTGGTGCTGATTTAATTATCGCAGCAGCTGGGGCCGTGCTAGCTATTGTTGCATTGTATATGGAGTTACCTATCTGGATGGTTATGGTAGTATTGTTCATCCGTAGCATTGGAACAGCTTTTCATACCCCGGCTCTCAATGCGGTTACTCCACTTTTAGTACCAGAAGAACAGCTTACGAAATGTGCAGGCTATAGTCAGTCTTTGCAGTCTATAAGCTATATTGTTAGTCCGGCGGTTGCAGCACTCTTATACTCCGTTTGGGAACTAAATGCTATTATTGCCATCGATGTATTGGGTGCTGTGATTGCATCTATTACGGTAGCAATTGTACGTATTCCTAAGCTAGGTGATCAAGTGCAAAGTTTGAAACCAAATTTCATAAGAGAAATGAAAGAAGGAATGGCTGTACTACGGCAAAATAAAGGATTATTTGCTTTATTACTCGTTGGAACATTATATATGTTTGTTTATATGCCCATAAATGCATTATATCCTTTAATCACTATGGAATATTTTAATGGTACACCGATGCATATTTCTATTACGGAGATTGCTTATGCCTCTGGTATGTTGATAGGGGGTCTATTATTAGGGTTATTTGGGAATTACCAAAAGCGAATCTTATTAATAACGGCATCAATTTTTATGATGGGGATAAGCTTAACCATTTCAGGATTACTTCCTCAAAGTGGATTTTTCATATTTGTAGTCTGCTGTGCAATAATGGGGCTTTCGGTTCCGTTTTACAGCGGTTTGCAAACAGCTCTTTTTCAGGAGAAAATTAAGCCTGAATATTTAGGACGTGTATTTTCTTTAACTGGAAGTATCATGTCTCTTGCTATGCCAATTGGGTTAATTCTTTCTGGATTCTTTGCTGATAGAATCGATGTAAATCATTGGTTTTTACTATCAGGTATTTTAATTATTTGCATTGCAATAGTTTGCCCAATGATAACTGAGATTAGAAAATTGGATGCAAAATAAAATAAAGGGCGTGTTCGTATGATAGATAATATTATTCAATCAGTGACAGAAAAATTATCCTCTTTGCCTTATATACCTTAATTCCGCAACACTATTATAAATATAACTTTTTAAGTTCCTGGGCAACTTTTTGTTGCTCAGGAACTTATAAATTAATTTAAATCAAAGTGTTGCGGAATTAAGGTTCTCGAAAAAGAGTGGAATACCATCCGTCAGTGGTGACACACCAAACCTATTATGAATTAATACAAAACAAGAAGAAAATATGAACAAGCAATTCATTATCACGA